>OJPO01000464.1_pt1 | contig 23271 bp, 18 predicted proteins | sample 1598541 | NCBI WGS metagenome assembly OJPO01 (sample SAMN03922453, study PRJEB24848) | human gut metagenome | isolation source: stool sample | host: Homo sapiens | place: Germany | collected 2009-11
AGACATGAAGGATTTTGAAAACGATTTAATTTATTATCACAATCCGGATCCGATCGAGGAGCCGCGGTTTATTTTGAATTCCGTAGAGGAACTGGAAAAATCAACAAAATACAGTGTCATCTGTAACGGAACGGAACGCGTGGTATATCATACAGACTCCTTCGATTATGTGGTAGTAGTAGATGACGAAGCCTATGATCTGGAAATTTCGATTCATACACCCTTTGAGAAGCTGGCAATTCGTCCGACCAGCTTTGGAATCGTTCCTTCCATAAAGGGAGAGACCGTTCAGATTCATCTCGACGAGCCGAAGAAATTTACGGTAGAGACAGACGGCGGTCTGCATGACGCATTATTCGTGCTTTGCTCGCGCAGAATCGAAAAACCGGAAAATACAACGATCTGCTTTGAAAAAGGAAAGGTATACAATGTCGGGATCCTGACCTTAAAGCCGAATGATACGGTCTATATCGAAGAGGGTGCCGTGGTATCCGGCTGTATTTATGCGGATCATTGCGATAATATTTCCATTGTAGGAAACGGAATCGTCAATGGAGCCTGCTGGCATCTGCCGGACAGTAATGCCCATCGATTTTTTATCTATATCAAGTGGTGCAACAATGTTCTCTTAAAAGGCTTTACGGCAGTAGACGGACCCTCCTGGCATGTGGTTCCGGCGGCATGTGATCATGTTGTCATTGATGATATGAATATCATGTCCAGAATTGTAACAGGAGATGGTATTGATATTACGAGCAGCCAGGATGTGGAGGTAAAGAATTGCTTTATCCGTTCGACGGATGACAGTATCTGTATTAAGGCGCATGGGCTGATTGCGGATACTTCGACTGTTCGGGATGTGACGAAGGTATATGTCCATAATAATGTGCTCTGGAATGCAGAGCCGGGCAATGCAATTGAATTAGGCTACGGGCTCCAGAGTGAGATCCACGATCTCGTATTTGAGGATTGTGATATCATTCACTGTCAGTACGAAGGAAATATGGGCGGCGCAGCGATTTCTATCCATCAGGCGGATGGCGGTCATGTGCATGACGTTCATTACAGAAATATCCGGGTAGAGCAGGCGGAGCAGAAGCTGTTTGATATCAAGGTATTGCTTTGCAAGTATACACAGCAGGTTGCCAAAGGGGAGATCAATGATATTCATTTTGACAACATTCAGGTATTAAACGGCGATATTCCGGTTTCGCTGATCCGCGGATATCAGTCACCGACAGAGGAAGTACGTGTCCATGATATTACCTTTGATAATATTACCTTTATGGGGAAAAAGTGTGAAACCTGGCAGGACCTTCGTTTGGTTACAGAGCTGGCAAACGATATTTATGTCAATGGTGTCAGAACCTGCAAGCAGATGAAATTCTGAAAATACAGAAATTGCTTCGGTAACAGAAAGACAATTACGATCTGGAAGGAGAAAATTATGACGGATACAGGTATTTTTTACGGAACAGGAGCATCAGAAGGTGTGCCGAGCCCCTTCTGTGACTGCCCGATGTGCAATTATGCCCGTGAGCATGGCGGAAAGGATGTCCGCAAGCGTTCCTGCTTTCGACTGGGCAGGAATATTATGATTGATATGGGGCCGGATATTTTCACCCAGGCGCTTCAATATGGTTCTATGTGTGACATTGAGCATGTTCTGATTACCCATACCCATGATGATCATTTTGATTTTACGGCATTGGGACTTATGAGCATGGCAACTCATCTTCGGACAACACCGGTGCATTTCTATTTTTCGGAAGAAGGCTATCGGTTCATTGAGCTTTTGCGTGACAGTGAGATTGCATTTGGCGGATCTCTCCGTGGAATGGAAAAAAAGGGGATTTATGCCTTCCACAAGCTGAAATATTTTGAGACCTATTCCATAGGGGAGTATGAGGTTACACCGATTCGTGGAAATCACGGCGGGAATATGGCAAAAGAGCGCAGCGCAAATTATGTGCTGAAGGCAAAAGACGGAACAAAAATGCTGTATGGAATGGATACCGGACTGTATGAGGAAGAAACTCTTGATTTCATGAAAAATCAGAATCTTGACATTTGGATCTCAGAATGTACATTCGGAAATCTGAAGCTGCAGGAGGAATGGAATACCCATTTATGTGCGGATACTTTTCTGGAGCTGTTGGATACATTTGAAAAAAATAAAACGATCCGGCAGGATACCAAAATATATCTTTCCCATATAAATCAGTGCCATACGGCGCCCCATGAAAAGCTTCAAGGGATTATGACGGATGCAAAGCCGGAATATCAGATCGTTGTGGCATATGACGGATTGGAAATTCCCATAAGCCGGGATGAAAAATAATTTACACAAATCAATTCCGAAGTTTTCAGAAAAAAGAAAAAGTATTATAATAAAAGGAGAAAATAAAAATGGATAACATGAATATTCGGAAAATTAACGGTTTTACAGTTCAGCTGGTAGCAGATGGAGTATATGCGATTGATGAATTCGGCATTGCGCTGATGTATCTGATCATCGGAAAAACACAGGCACTGTTGCTGGATACAGGCGTTGGTGCAGGAAATGTACATGCGGTTGTAAAGGAACTGACGGATCTGCCCTGTATAGTAGTAAACTCCCACCATCACTATGACCATGCGGGCGGCAATGTCTGGTTTGATGAGGTTTATGCACATAAAAATGCGGTCAGCGTTTTAAAGGAGCAGAACTGTCAGGAGGTACGCAGCACCTTTATCAAGGGACAGCTGGATAGAGAAGAATATAACGGAGAAGCGTCTGTAGCAGATACGATTTCTTATCTTCATGAGTATCGTGTGAATCCCATCGAGGAAGGAAAGGTATTTGATCTTGGGGGACGTAAGCTGGAGGTGATCGAGACCTTCGGACATACCCGGGATGGAATCTGCCTGCTGGATTCTGAAAACCGTCTGCTGTTTTCCGGCGATTCCGTAGTCAGCACCCCGACTCTGATCATGGATCGCTGCAAATCGGATACGATGGAGCATTATGCAAAAGCGTTGAAGCATCTGGAAGGCAGAGAAGCTGAGTTTGATCTCATCTTCCCTGGGCATTATGTGCATCCGATTCCCAAAACCTATTTAAAAGAGCTGATCGTATGTGCAGAGAAAATCCTGGAGAATCCGCTGTATGGAACACCGGAGAAAAATCACATGACAGATCAGATCGCATATCGTGCGTTTTATAAAAAGGCATCCATTCTTTATACCATGGATCGCGTAACCGGAGAAAAGGCGCCTCAGGAATAAAGGAAAAAATGTAACTGTGAGAGTATGGAACAGTTACAAAAAAATCTGCGGAGCAAAAAGAGCGGGCAGAAATAAGAAAAGGAGCTGAGACTGCGTATGAAACAGAAAAAGGGAACACAATGGGTACCAAAAAAACAGGAGGATCCGGGACTTCTTGCCCGTCTGAGCAGACCGACGGGACCGGTAGATGTTGTTCTGGATACCGATACCTATAATGAAATCGACGATCAGTTCGCTGTTTCGTATCTGATCTGCTCCGCAGAAAAACTCCATTTACAGGCAATCTATGCAGCACCGTTTTTTAATGAAAAATCCACAGGCCCTGCAGATGGAATGGAGAAAAGCTATCAGGAGATATTAAATATTCTGACGCTGATGGGAAAGGACGAGCTGAAAAAACGGGTATACAAAGGCTCGGCGGACTACCTGCCGGATGAAGAGACAGCGGTAGAATCCCCTGCAGCGGCAGATCTGGCGGCCCGTGCAATGAACTATACTCCGGAAAAACCGCTGTATGTCCTTGCGATTGGCGCCATTACAAATGTTGCTTCTGCAATTTTGAAAAATCCGGATATTATCGACCGGATCGTGATCGTATGGCTGGGTGGCAATGCACTGCACTGGCCGGAAAACAAAGAGTTTAATCTGTATCAGGACGTTGCCGCGGCAAGGATCATTTTTGAGTGCGGAGCCGCATTGGTGCAGCTTCCCTGCTCTGGCGTTGTATCGGAGGTTACGACGACAGGACCGGAGCTGGATGCCTATCTGAAGGGAAAAAACCGACTCTGTGATTATCTGGTCAGCACGACAAAGACGGAGGGACGCCGGTGCAGTAACGAACTGGCATGGTCTCGTGTGATCTGGGATATCACAACTGTCGCATGGCTGCTGGATGAGCGCTTCATGGAGGATTATCTGATGCCCAGCCCGATCCCGGAATACGACGGGCATTATTCTGTGGATCCGAAGCGACATCTGATGCGTTATGTTTATCATGTAAACAGGGATAAAGTTTTTTCGGATCTGTTTACAAAGCTGGCGAATTTTGGCTGAAGAGGGACAGGTATGAAAAAAGAATATCTGGAGCGTATTTACGCAGGCTGGTTAGCCAAAATCATAGGTATCCGTTATGGAGCGCCGGTAGAAGGCTGGACATATGAGAAAATAAAAAATATCTATGGAGAGCTGACAGACTATCCGGTGGACTATCGGGAGTTTGCAGCGGATGACGACAGCAACGGACCGTTATTCTATCTGAGAGGACTTGAGGATGGCGGACATGGAGCAGAAATGACAGCACAGGATGTTGCAAATGCGCTGTTAAATTACGCACCCTATGAGCATGGATTTTTCTGGTGGGGCGGTTACGGAACGAGTACGGAGCATACGGCATATCTGAACCTGCGCAGCGGCATACCCGCGCCGCGAAGCGGCAGTATTGCGCAGAATGGAAGTACAATAGCGGAGCAGATCGGCGGACAGATATTTATTGATACCTGGGGACTGGTTGCACCGGGTAATCCGGCGCTGGCTGCAAAGCTGGCCGGCAAGGCTGCGAGTGTAACGCATGATGGCAATGCGTTATACGGCGGTATTTTTGTGGCTGTGTGCATCAGTGCCGCATTTGAGGAAAAAGAGATCAAAAAGATTCTGGAAACAGGACTTTCCTATATTCCGTCAGACTGTGAATATGCGAAGATCGTACGGACAGTAATGGAGTTTTATGAAGAGCATCCGCAGAACTGGAGAGATTGCTTTGCCTATATTCATGCAAACTACGGTTATGATAAATATCCGGGGAATTGCCATATTATTCCGAATATTGCAGTTATGATTCTGGCGCTGCTATATGGAAACGGCGATTTTTCAGATACCATCGCCATCGTTACAATGTGTGGATGGGATACCGATTGTAACGGTGGTAATGTGGCAACCATTATTGGTGTCCGTAATGGTCTGGAGGGCATTGATTATGACCGCTGGAGAAAACCTGTGCATGACCTGCTGGTCTGCTCCAGTGTGATAGGCTCCTTAAACATCATGGATGTTCCCTATGGAGCCTTGTATATCGGGAAAATGGCATATGAGCTTGCGGGAGAAGAGCTTCCGGAGCCGTGGAAGGAGCTTGCAGAGAAAAGAATTCACAGCTGTCATTTTGAATTCCCGGGATCTACGCATTCCATGCAGATCCGGGTGGACAGCGTGACGGATGAGAAGGATCCGATCACGAGAGAATGCTGTGTCTGCAATACAGACGAGTCTGCACATAGCGGCAGCAGAAGCCTGAAAGCGACGGCAGTTCCGGTAAATTCCGGAGAACGTGTTTTTGTATATCAGAAAACTTACTATGAGCCGAAGGATTTTCACGACAGCAGATATGATCCCTGTTTCTCCCCGCTGGTTTACCCGGGGCAGACGGTACATGGAAGCGTAATGCTTCCGGAGTATGCCGGGGAAGCGGACTGCAGCCTGTATGTGCGGGATCTGCGGAGTGGAAAAATTTTTACCGGCAAAAGCGTACATCTGAAAAAGGGCTGTTGGCAGGAGCTGAGCTTCCGGATTCCGTCCTGGGAGGGCGCGCTGATCGGTGAGATGGGAGTCTGCTTTGATCTTTTGATGGGAACGGAAGCAACTCAGACCTTTGCAGGACTTTTGGATGATCTGTGGGCAGATGGAACACCGGATTACCGGATCGATTTTTGCCAGGAAACGACAGAAGTATGGACTGGCTTACATAAAGAGGTCAGCCAGTTTACCAGACTGAAGGGACATCTGTATTTGGATCAGGGAGCATTGCATCTGTCCTGTGCAGATTTTGGAGAAGCGTATACCGGCAGATATGATTGGAAAGACTATACGGCGGTATTTGAAATGACTCCCCTGACAGGCGAAAACAATATGGTAAATGTGCGGGTGCAGGGGGCGATCCGTTCCTACGCCGTTGCACTCCTTGCGGATTCTAAAATTGCGCTCTTGAAGAATGAAAATGGATATCGTGTTCTGACAGATACAGCCTTTGACTGGAAGGCTGGCAGGGATTATGAGGTTTCTGTCTGCGCGCAGGGAGCCAGACTGCATGCAGAGATCAAAGAAGTGCCGGTTGGATGTAGACAAACCCAACAGCTGCAGGCAGATACTGCTGTACTGGAATATGAGGATACGGATCATCCTTATCTGCAGGGTGCGGTTGGCGTGTCTGTTCGAAACGGAAGCCATGCAAAATATTCTTCGATACGGATGAGGTGTAATTCATGAAATCCCAAAGAATGAAGGAACAGGAAACGAAACGATCAAAAGCACGATATCAGGAAAGCGCGTCCTTGGAGACACGCTTTCTTGTGATGGGCTCCTTAAATTATGACTATATTTATTCCCTGGATCATATTGTCGAACCGGGAGAAACGATTGCTTCTGTGAAGTTGGATAAGGCATGCGGAGGAAAAGGCTTTAACCAGGCGGCAGCCCTTGCAAAGGCTGGTGCCAGGGTATATCTTGCAGGTCTGGTGGGCGCTGACGGAGGTCAGATGCTGGAAACGGCACAGGAGTTTGGCGTGGACTGCAGGTTCGTGCAGGAACGAGACAATAGGACCGGGCATGCGATCATTCAGGTGGACAAAAACGGACAGAACAGCATCGTCCTGTATGGCGGTACGAACCGGATGTGGACGGCGGAATATGTCGATAGCGTTCTGGATTCCTTTGAAAAAGGAGATGTCCTGATCTTACAGAATGAAATCAACGGAATCGAAGATATTCTGGAAAAAGCCTATGCCAGAGGTATTTCGATCGTGTTGAATCCATCGCCGTTTGAAGATTGCATTTTAAGCTGGCAGCTGGAAAAGGTTTCCCTGTTTTTCATCAATGAGGTAGAGGGCGGACAAATGACCCAAAAAAGCGAGCCCAAAGACATTCTGGATCAGATGCTGTTTCAGTATCCGGATGCTGCAGTTGTACTGACCCTCGGAGAAAAAGGTGCATGGTATGCAGACCGGGAAAAAAGATATTTCTGCCCGGCACAGAGGGTACAGGCGGTTGATACTACAGCGGCGGGAGATACTTTTACCGGATATTTTCTGATGGCGCAGGAAAAGGGATTTTCTGCGGAACAGAGTCTTTCGATCGCTGCACAGGCATCCGCAATTGCAGTGTCGAGAAAGGGTGCATCGGTCTCTGTCCCGGTCTGGGCAGAGCTGCAGATGGACTTATAAATAATTCCAACAATAGAATGCATGCCCTGCGAGGATTCTATTGTCATGAATCAAAAACCCCGGACGGAGTGATTTTTCAAACTCTGTCCGGGGTTTCATTGTACTATATCAAAACATTAAAAAGGGAGGCAAATTTTTTTGCTGTGATACAGGTCAGCCCATCACAACCGTAACGTCATAGTGCTGTTTGGCTTCGGTGAAAGGAACGACACAGCCGTCAATGGGAGTTCCGTCAACAAGAAGGGAAACAACTCCTTTTTCCACGTGGTTCGGGTTCTGGATGTGGATATCATAGTCGGCATTGCGGTAGTGCCTGTGGATATCATATCCGTTGCAATCGGAAGGAATGCAGGGATCAATACGCAGACCGTTCCAGTCGGGCTGGATACCGAGGATGTATTGGGAGATATTGACAAAGGTCCATGCTGCAGTGCCGGTCAGCCAGCTGTTTTTTGCTTCGCCGTGTCTGGGAGCGTCTGCGCCGGCAACCATCTGTGCGTAAACGTAAGGCTCTGTGCGGTGGATGTCACTGATATCTTCCAGATAAGCAGGACAGGTTTTACGATATACCTCAAATGCGCGGCTTCCTCTGCCGATGACGGTTTCTGCGATGGAAATCCAGGGATTATTGTGGCAGAAGATTCCGGCATTTTCCTTGTACCCGGGCGGGTAGGAGCTGACCTCGCCAAGCTCCAGGTGATATCTGGTATAAGCAGGCTGCAGGAGCATGACACCGTATTTGGTATCCAGACGTTTTTTGACAGAATCCAGAGCTTTTTGTGCAAGCCCTTCCTGTACGCCAATGCCTGCGAGGACACAGAAGCCCTGGGGCTCGATAAAAATCTGACCTTCCTCACATTCCCGGGAGCCGACCTTGTGGCTGTAGGCATCGTAGGCCCGGAGGAACCATTCCCCGTCCCAGCCGGAATCCAGGACTGCCTGATAGACTGCTGCAACCTCCTTACGGGCACGGTCTGCTTCCACAGCATTGCCGAGAAGAGAGACAAGCTGCGCGTACTCTTCCCCATATTTGACGAACATTCCGGCAATAAATACGGATTCCGCGACAGGTCCCTCACTGGGACCAAACGTCTGGAAGGATTCGCCGGGCTCTGCGGAAAAGCAGTTTAAATTCAGACAGTCATTCCAGTCGGCACGACCGATCAGCGGAAGCCCGTGAGGCCCCTTATGCGTTGCAGTAAAGTCAAAGGAGCGCTTCAGATGCTCCAAAAGCGGCTGCTGGGTTCCGGGGGTGCTGTTAAAGGTAACTGGCTCTTTTAAAATGGAAAAATCGCCGGTTTCTTTGATGTAAGCAACCGTACCGGCGATCAGCCAGAGGGGATCGTCGTTAAAGCCTCCGCCGATATCTGCGTTTCCACGTTTGGTCAGCGGCTGATACTGATGGTATGCACTGCCATCCTCAAACTGAGTGGCTGCGATATCCAGTATTCGCTCGCGGGCACGCTCCGGAATCAGATGGACGAAACCGAGCAGATCCTGGCAGGAGTCACGGAACCCCATCCCACGGCCGATACCGGATTCGTAATAAGAAGCGCTTCGGGACATATTGAAGGTAACCATGCACTGGTACTGGTTCCAGATATTTACCATGCGATCCACTTCCCTGGAGTCAGAGGAAATATGATATCGGGACAGAAGCTCTGTCCAGTAATGGCGAAGCGCAAGAAAAGCATCTTGTACCTGATCGGGATTATGATAGCGTGACAAAAGGGCATGGGCAGTTTTTTTGTTGATGACACCCGGCGCTTCCCATTTTTCTTCAACGGGTACTTCGACATATGCGGTGACAAAAATAAAGGTTTTGCTTTCGCCCGGCTGAAGCGTCAGATCAATCTGATGGGCTGCAATAGGAGACCAGCCACTGGCTACGGAATTGGAGAGCTGGCCTTTTTCAACAGCGGAAGGATTCTGATTGCTGCGGTATGGACCAAGAAAGGAATCCCGGTCTGTCTCGAAAGCATCTATGGGTGTGTTGACAGAAAACAGAGCGTAGTGATTCCGGCGTTCCCGGTATTCCGTTTTATGATAAAGAATAGAACCTTCTATTTCCACCTCTCCAGTGCTGAAGTTACGCTGGAAATTCTTCATATCATCATCTGCATTCCAGAGACACCATTCCAGATAAGAAAACAACTGAATTGTTTTCTCCTGCTCAGAATCATTGGTAAGCGTAAGCTGATTGATCTCGCAGGAATCCTCAAGGGGTACGAAGGTGAGCAGAGAGGCCTTCAGATGATTTTTCTGCCCGGTAAAGCGGCTGTATCCCATTCCGTGTCGGCATTCATAAAAATCCAGAGGTGTCTGGGTCGGCTGCCAGCCGGGATTCCAGATGCTGTTTCCTTCTTTAAGATAGAAATATCTGCCATTGGAATCTGCAGGGACGTTGTTATAGCGATAGCGGGTCAGACGGAGAAGCTTTGCATCTTTATAGAAAGAGTAGCCGCCGCAGGTGTTGGAAATAAGACTGAAAAAATCGCGGCAGCCAAGATAGTTGATCCAGGGAAGCGGCGTTGCAGGATCCGTGATGACATATTCCCGGTTGATATCATCAAAGTAACCGTATTTCATAAAACCCTCCATTCTACAGACGCCTTTGTGCCGAAGAAGCTCTGCGCAGATCCTCTTTTGGAATGAGGTTTCAGGCTGTTTTGGAGCGTCTGTTGTGTGTAAGAAAGCCTGTGCCAGGCAACTATAGTTTAAACGATTAAGTTAAACGCAGAGCTATTATATATTTCGAATTATATTGGAAAAATGCGATAAAATCAATGAAAATGAAAAAGCGCAGCTTACGAAAATGAAAGCGTCAAAGGACGGTTTTCTGGGTTATGTTGACGAAACTGCAGCGAAACTATGATGTGCAAGTAAAAGAGAAGGATAAAATATAAAAATGCAACAAAAACCTGATTTTTAAATTGTATAAAATAGCAAAATGATTAAAAATAATAAAAAGATATTGAAATATATGTGCATGACGCATATAATGCAATTAAAGAAAACGTTTAAGTATATCGTTTACGTAACAAACTGCTGTGTGAAAGAAAGCAGCAGGATATAAGGATAAGACGCAAAGAAAAAACGGAGGCGTCGAAGGCAGGAGGTAGGCGATATGGTTTCCTTAAAAGACATCGCAAAGGAATGTCAGGTTTCCGTTGCAACAGTCAGCAAGGCGCTGAACGATCATGCAGACATCAGCGAAGAACGCAAGAAGATGATCCGTGAGAAGGCAGAAGAAATGGGATATCATCCGAATCTGTTTGCGAGGACATTGAAGACGAATCGCAGTTATAACATCGGAGTTCTTTTCACAGATGCAGAGCATAATGGTCTGACGCATGATTATTTCGCTGCAGTGCTGGATAGCTTCAAGGTGGCCGCAGAGGCAAGAGATTATGATCTTACATTTGTCAATTGCGGAGGCTCCGGCGGAAAGCGGATGACGTATCTGGAGCATGCCAGATATCGGGGATTTGACGGAATTATGATCGCATGTGTTGATTTTTCAGAGCCGGAGGTGCTGCAGCTTGCACTGAGTGATATTCCGGTTGTGACCATCGACTATATCTTCAATGATCGTCTGGCAGTTGTTTCGGATAATGCAAAGGGAATGGAAGATCTGTTCACTTATATTTATCAGATGGGACATCGAAGAATTGCATATATCCACGGTACAGATTCCGCAGTTACAACAAACCGCCTGTCCTCTTTTTACAGGACAGCAGAAAAGCTTGGGGTGGAGATCCCGGATGAATATGTGATGATGACAAGATACCGCGATACCAAGGGCGCGGGGGAAGCGACAGAGAAGCTTCTTGATCTGAGAAGACCGCCGACTTGTATTATATATCCGGACGATTTTGCAGCATTTGGAGGCATTCATGTAATCCGTGAACGGGGAATGTCTATCCCGGAAGATATTTCCATTGCAGGCTACGATGGAATCCGGTTGGCGAAGCTGACCGTTCCGAATCTTACGACACTCTGTCAGGATACACAGCATCTTGGACAGTACGCAGCAGAGAAGCTGATCGATCTGATCGAAAAGCCCAAAACTGCAATGCGGAATATCACGATAGTACAGGGAAAATTGTATGAGGGTCAAACAGTTTTAAAGCTGGATGGCAGCAGAGGGTAGTGCGGTAATAGCTACTTCGGAAACCACGGTAAAGGGTGGAGGATACTGAAAGCTCCGGAGAATGCTTAAATTTTATAAACTCATAGGAGGGTTTAGGGTATGAAAAAGAAAATGCTTGGTTTGTTACTTTCAACAGCAATGCTGGCAACGACAGTAGCAGGGTGCGGATCCACAGCAGCAACTACTGCTTCTGCACCGGCGGCAGAAGAGACCGTTAAGACAGAAGCTGCAGAATCTACAGCCGCAGATACAGCGGATACAGAGACCGAAGCAGGTGACGGCTCTGAGCTTGCTTATGCGGGCGAGCTCGAGATTATGCATTACTCTACTTCCGAAGAATCTGAAGGAAATGGCGGCTCTGATGGCTTCCGTACCGTATTGGGTGAGTGGGATGACGCACATCCGGATATTACGCTGACACAGACTGTTCTTGCAAATGCAGAGTATAAGACACAGATCGCAACGCTGGCGGCAGCAGATGACCTGCCCGATGTATTCCTGCTTCAGGGCATGAACACCATCGACTGGGCAAAACAGGGTCTGGTTTATGATCTGACAGATGATATCAAAGCATCTCCGTATTATGCGGATTACAATACCGCATATTTCGCACCGTTTACTTATGAAGATTCCATGTACGGCTTCCCGGCTCTGACCGGCGGCACCTGTACCGTTGTGATTTATGATAAGGCAATGTGGAAAGAAGCAGGCTACGATCAGTTTCCGTCTACCTGGGAAGATGTAGAAAAAGCTTCCGAGTACTTTAACGGCAAGGGTATTACGACAGTTGCATTCGGCAACGGCGGCAAGTGGCAGGCAAACTCCGATTTCCTTTCCACACTGGGCAACCGTTACACCGGCCCTGACTGGTTTATGAGCCTGGTGGCAAAGAACGGCGCAGCATTTACAGATGATACGTTTGTAAGCGCCCTGACAGAGATGCAGAGACTCTTTACCGATACCAAGATCTTCAACGAAGACTTTAACGTTGTTACCAACGAAGATGCGCGTGAATATTATATTTCCGGCGATGCAGCAGCATTCATCGGCGGTAACTGGGATGAATCCTACATCTGGGCAGCCTTAAAGGATGCTGACGAAGAGAAATTCAACAACATGGGCTTTGCGGTTCTGCCTCAGCCTGCAGATGCAACACAGGCTCCGAATTCCCAGAATATCGGTCTTGGATACGCAGTTGCAATCAACTCCAAGCTGGCTGACGATCCTGAAAAACTGGCAGCAGCGATTGACCTGGCTGAGTACATTACCGGTCCCGCATTTGCAAGCTATGTAGCTGAAAATTATGCACTGGGCGGCCTGACCAAGGTTGCAGACGTTGACCTGAGCGCATTCGATCAGATCACACAGGATTTCTACAACTGGTCTTATGTGGATACCGATACCTGTGAAATTTATGATTCTTACATTACTAATGCAGTTTGGGATGTTTTAAATACTGACCTTCAGACAATGATGAATGGTGATATCACTCCTGAAGAAGTAGCCCAGAACGCCCAGAACGCATACGAAGCCAACTACTAAGGAAAATGCCCTGCCCCGCAGAGCAGGGCATTTTCCGCTACTTCTCAAGGAGCGGAGCGCCTTGAGAAGGTTCCGAAGGGACCGCTACATCTCAAGGAGCGGAGCGCCTTGAGAAGGTTCCGAAGGGACCGCTACTTCTCAAGGGGCGAAGCACCTTGAGAAGGTTCCGAAGGGGCCGCTACTTCTCAAGGAGCGAAGCGCCTTGAGAAGGTTCCAAAGGGACCGCTACTTTTCAAGGAGCGGAGCGCCTTGAGAAGGTTCCGAAATAGGAAAGTACAGAGCCGTTCTGCCTGCCATCAGGCGGGACGGCTTTTGCGCAAAATAAGGGAGGGATCCTTGATGCTGACTGCGATCAAACCAAAAAAAAGAACGATTCTCCTGTATCTGCTGGTGCCGGTGGCGATGTTCGTATTTACGGTTTTTGTACCATTGGTTACAGCACTTGTATACAGTTTTTATGAATGGAAGGGCGGCCCGCAGAAGACCTTTACAGGGCTTACAAACTACATCACTCTGTTCCATGACGGTACCTTCTGGCAGGCCTTTGGACATAATATCTATCTGGTTGTGGCGTGTATTATCGGGCAGATCGGTATTGCCTTTGTTTTAGTGCTGATGGTAAATTCCAGAGTTGTCAAATTAAAGGGGATCCATCGAACCTTTGGCTTCTTTCCAAGCACAATTTCTGCAGTTTGCCTTGGTTTGATCTGGAACATGATCTATCATAACCAATACGGGATCATCAACTGGTTTTTGAGAACGATCGGCAGACCGGATCTTTGTAAGGTATGGCTCAATGAAACAAAGCTGGTCATGCTGCTTGTCTCCATTCCGCTGATCTGGCAGTATATCGGATACTACATGGTGATCATCCTTTCTGCGATTTCCTCCATCAGTACCGAAATCTTTGAAAGTGCGGAAATTGACGGTGCGAACGGTATACAAAGCGCACTCTATATTACGCTGCCGCTGATCAAGAACACGATGCTTGTCTGCATTACGCTGTGTATTGCAGGTAATATGAAAGCCTTTGACAATATTTATGTTATGACAAAGGGCGGTCCCGGAACATCCTCCATGGTAATGGCGATGTATGGATATCAGGTATCCTTTAACCAGAGTAATATGGGATACGGCAGCTGTATTTCTGTGGGCATCTTTGTATTATCACTTCTTGTAATCGGCGGAGCACAGGGGCTGATCAAAAGGTTCACCAGAGAAAAGGAGGCGTAGGACATGAAAAAGGATAATGGAACACATCGTATCCGCAAAGGAATCCTGGCAGTATTTATGAATCTGATCCTGATCATTTTCTCGTTGTCCTGTATTTTTCCGATGATCTGGATGCTGTACTCTTCGTTAAAAGAAAAGAGGGCATTTAATGCAGATATTGTTGGACTGCCGAAAAATCCGACTCTGATCAATTACATCAGGATTCTGAGCAATTCCGATTATCATCTGGGAGAATCCATGTTCAACAGTGTACGTACAACTACGCTGTCTATCATTTTGATTGTATTATTTTCATTTATTGTCGGTTATATTTTGGCAAGGGTCCATTTTAAGGGAAACCGTGCGCTGTACGTCATGTTTTTGATGGGAATGCTGATTCCGATCCATTCTCTGCTGGTGCCGATCTATGTGGTTTTCAAAAAATGCGGAATTTCCGACCAATGGTATACGCTGCTTTTACCCTATGTGTCCTTCGGACTTCCGATGGGGATTTTTCTGGTAGAAGGATACGTCAAAACCATTCCGGTTTCGCTGGAAGAGGCAGCTGCAATTGATGGAAGCAGCTTTTCAAATACACTTTGGAGGATCATTCTGCCGATCACCAAACCGATTCTGGTGACAGTTGCGATCATACAGATCTTTAGCTGCTGGAATGAGTTCTCCTTCGCACTGGTACTGATCAAAAATGTGTCACTGCAGACAGTACCGCTGGCACTGACACAGTTTAAGGGACAGTTTGCATCAGATTATCCGAAGCAGATGGCGGCAATGCTGATCACCATGTCTCCTATCGTAATTTTGTATTTTGTGTTCAGTAAGCAGATTATTGAAGGAATGGTTGCAGGTGCGGTAAAGGGATGATCGTACGGATGCTCCGGCTGGTGAAATGCTGTGCAGCAAAAAACAACAGGAGGACTTAACATGAAATTTACGGAAGGATACTGGTTATTGAGTGAGAGGACAAACGGACAGTTCGCATCACAGGCATACCATATAGAAGCAATGGAAAACGGACTGCGGGTAGTGGCTCCGACATCACCGGTATTATCCAGAGGCGACACATTAAATCGACCGACCATTACAATAGAATTCCTCGCGGTTTCTCCGGAGGTGATTTCGGTTCGTGCCTGGCATTATGAGGGTTACAGGACGGGAGAGGCCCGATTTGAGAAAAAGGAGACGACCTGCGATGCAGTTGTGACAATAACGGAGAATGAGGCGGTTCTGGATGCCGGACGCGTGAGCGTGCATGTTGACCGGAAAAACTGGGGCTACAGCTTCTGGGCAGATGGAAAACTGCTGACATCCTCCGGATTCCATAATCTCGGCTATGTCCGCTGGGACAGAAGCGTGTCCAGCATGCTGCCGCAGGATAATTATATGAAGGAGCATGAGTATACTCCTTATATGACCCAGGATCTTTTGCTTGCACCCGGAGAAAATGTATATGGCTTCGGAGAACGCTTTACTGCGTTTGTCAAAAATGGTCAGGTAGTAGAAACCTGGAACGAGGATGGAGGTACAGCTTCACAGGTAGCCTATAAAAATATTCCGTTTTATATGACGAATAGAGGCTATGGTGTATTTGTGGATCATACAGGCAATGTGTCCTTTGAGGTGGCAAGCGAGAAGGTGGAGTATGTTGGATTTTCTGTACCCGGGGAAGAACTCCGGTACTATCTTTTTTACGGACCGACCCATAAGGAAATTCTAAAAGCCTATACAGGTCTGACCGGACGTCCGGCGCTTCCTCCGGCATGGTCCTTTGGACTGTGGCTTTCTACCTCCTTTACGACGGATTATGATGAGCAGACGGTAACCTCTTTTCTGGAGGGCATGGAGGAGAGGAAGATCCCACTGAGCGTATTCCATTTTGACTGCTTCTGGATGAAAGGACTGCAGTGGTGTGACTTTGAATGGGATCCGGAGACATTTCCGGATGTAAAGGGAATGCTGCAGCGTTATCATGAAAGAGGGCTGAAAATCTGCGTATGGATCAATCCGTATATTGCGCAGGGAACAAAAACCTTCCGGGAAGCTGCAGCAGGCGGTTATCTGTTGAAACGCGCAGACGGACACGGTATCTGGCAGACCGATAACTGGCAGAACGGTATGGGAGTTGTGGATTTTACAAATCCGAAAGCCTGCAAATGGTATCAGGGCAAGCTTCGCAGCCTGTTGGAAATGGGTGTGGACTGCTTTAAGACGGATTTCGGCGAGAGAATCCCGATCGATGTTGTATACCAGGATGGCAGCGAGCCGGTCAGCATGCACAATTACTATGCATTTCTCTATAACCGCTGTGTTTTTGAACTATTAAAAGAAGTAAAAGGTCAGCAGGAGGCGGTTGTCTTTGCAAGAAGTGCGACAGCAGGAGGACAGCAGTTCCCTGTGCACTGGGGAGGTGACAGCAGCGCATCTTACATTTCCATGGCAGAGACGCTGCGTGGAGGCCTGTCGTTTGCCATGTCTGGATTTTCCTTCTGGAGTCATGATATCGGCGGCTTTGAGAACACTGCCCCTGCAGATGTATACAAACGATGGCTTGCATTTGGCCTGCTTTCCTCTCACAGCCGCCTGCATGGATCGGGAAGCTACCGGGTACCGTGGGCATTTGATGAGCAGGCCTGCGATGTGGCGAGATATTTTGTGCAGCTGAAATGCAGCCTGATGCCGTATTTGTATGCAAAAGCGGTGGAAGCGCATGAAGACGGTACGCCGGTAATGCGTCCTATGGTATTTGAGTTTGAAGACGATCCGGCCTGCCAGACTCTGGATATGCAGTATATGCTGGGGGAAAGTCTGCTGACAGCACCGATCTTTTCGGAGGATGGCAGCGCAGCCTGGTATCTGCCGGAGGGCACGTGGACAAATTATCTGGACGGCACAGTTAAAGAGGGCGGAAGGTTTTACAAGGACAGGTTTGACTATTTCTCCCTGCCGCTTTATGTGCGGGAAAATACCCTGCTGGCAGTCGGCAGCGTGACAGAACGCCCGGATTATGACTATGCGGCAAGCTCTGTGCTGCATCTGTTTGCATTAAAGGATGGAAAAGAAGCAGTCTGCAGAATCCCGGATATCCACGGACAGATTGTGGAAACCGTAAAAGCGATCCGCAGCGGTCAAAAAATTGTTGTAACGGCAGATGGTAAAAACAGGGAAGAGGATGCAGCTTTTGCGTTGGTGCTGCATGACGAAAACGGCAATATGCAGGAGATTTCGATTCCGGCAAAGGGAGAGGCTGTGCTGGAGCTGATCTGAAAAGTCGAAACTGTATCCGTGATATCTGCAGCTTTGGATGGCAGGGCTGACGGATAACAACATGAAATCCGGAATCAGAACAGGGGCGGACGAAAACAATCCGTCCCTGTTTTTTATAGCTGCGGGTCTGGTTTTTTATCGTGTGAAATGGTACAATAAAAACGTATGCGGTGCAAAAACAGCCTCCGGTGTGATCGGAGACTGTCAAAATAGAAAACAGGAGGATTTATTTCCATGAAAGTGCTTGTAATCAACTGCGGCAGCTCCTCTTTGAAGTATCAGCTGATCGACAGCCAGAGTGAAGAGGTCCTGGCAAAGGGACTGTGTGAAAGAATCGGAATCGAAGGCAGCAGCGTAACCCATCAGAAAGCCGGCGAAGGCAAAAAGACGGAAGCGGTTCTGATGAAGGATCATACCGATGCAGTAAAGGTTGTGATCGAGAAGCTGACAGATCCTGCAGAGGGCGTGATCGCATCTCTGAAGGAAATTGATGCAGTAGGTCACAGAATCGTACATGGCGGAGAAAAATTCAAGGGATCTGTTGTGATTGATGACAGTGTACTGGAGGCAATTGCGGAGTGCAATGACCTTGCACCGCTTCACAATCCGGCAAACCTGATCGGTATCAGATCCTGCCAGAAGGTAATGCCCGGCGTGCCGATGGTAGCTGTATTCGATACCGCATTCCATCAGACGATGCCCGGCAAGGCTTATTTATACGGTCTGCCGTATGAATATTATGAGAAATACAAAGTACGTCGTTACGGCTTCCATGGAACCAGCCATGATTTCGTTTCCAAACGTGTCGGAGAACTGCTTGGAAAAGACAGAAAGGATCTGAAAATTATCGTATGCCATCTCGGCAACGGTGCATCCGTATCCGCAGTGGATCACGGGAAATCCGTGGATACCTCCATGGGCCTGACACCTCTGGAAGGTCTGATGATGGGAACCAGAAGCGGCGATATGGATCCTGCGATCGTTGGTTTTATCGCAGAAAAAGAAAATCTGACAGCTGCAGAGGTCATCAATATCTGCAACAAAAACTCCGGTGTGCTTGGTCTGTCCGGTATTTCCAGCGACTTCCGTGATCTGGTAGAAGCTGCGGCAGCAGGCAACGACCATGCGCAGACGACGCTGGAAGCATACGCTTATCGTGTCGGCAAATATATCGGTGCATATGCGGCTGCTATGAATGGTGTGGATGCCATCGTATTTACAGCAGGAATTGGTGAAAACAACGCACAGGTTCGTGCTCTGATCAGCCAGTATACAGGCTTCCTTGGCTGCGAGATCGATCTGGAAAAGAATAAGGCGGCAGTCGGTGTGGAGGCTGTTATTTCCACTCCGGAATCCAAAGTAACAGCCCTGGTGGTTCCGACCAATGAAGAGCTTGCCATTGCGCGGGAAACAGTTCGCCTGGTGAACGCGTAAGGGAAACGATAATTTGCAACAGGTACGGGCGTTGTCCTGCCGGGAAACCGACGGACAGCGCCCGTGGTAGAATGTATGGAAAAGATCATTGTACTGAAGGGGATTGCAGTCCCTTATGAACTGCAACGGAAAAATATCAGGAGAATGAACCTGCGCGTCCACAGAGATGGGCGCGTTTTGGTTTCTGCGAGCAGATATACAGCGCAGTGGGAAATAGAGGCGTTTCTTCTGGAAAATGCAGATTTTGTCCTGCAGAACCGGGAACGCTGTATGAAGCTGATCGAAGCCGGAGATGGAATCAGCGCCGGGAAAAATCGGCGCTATGAGGATGGGGATGTGCTCTATCAGTGTGGAAAAGCCTGCCGCCTTCGTGTGGTGGAGGGGAGAAAAGAGTCGGTGGAGCGGATCGGTCGTGTGATTTTAGTGACACAAAAAAATCCATCCGATACAGACAGACGCAGACGGATGCTCGAAGGGTATCTGACGCAGCGCTGCCTGGAGCAGATGGAAGAAATTTGTGAGAGGATTTATCCGGTTTTTTCCCGGATGGGGGTAGTGTGGCCCCAGATTAAAGTGCGCAGCATGGTGTCCCGATGGGGAAGCTGTCAGCCGAAAAAGAAGATCGTGACTTTTTCCAGACAGCTCGGGGAGACACCGCCTGCGTGTATGGAATATGTTGCAGTACATGAGTTCTGCCATTTTATCCAGCCGAATCACTCTGCAGCATTTCATCAGCTTATGACGGAGCTGATGCCGGACTGGAGGCAGAGAAAGCAGCTGTTGAACAGCCGGGTATGGGTTGATGTCGGGGAGTCATAATATGGCTGGAAGCCTGTGCTTTCCATTGAAAAAATGCGTCTGCCATGGAGAAAAGATTCCGTGCGGCAGGCGCATTTTTGTTCGTTTTTGTCTATATATGCTTAAAACTATAAACGATTGTGGATGTTTCGAAAAATTGCATCGGGACTGTTTGGAGAACCACAGGCGCTACCGCGCCAGTTCTGTGCACACTTCACGGACACTGTCGAAAATCCAGGTCGGTTTGGTGTCGCTCTTTTCCAGGTCAGCGAGAGTCGCCTCACCGGAGAGGACGCAGATCGTATCGACCCCTGCATTGACGCCGCAGGCGATGTCTGTGTAGATACGGTCACCGACAATCACGGTGTCCTCTTTGGAGATGCCGAGCTTTTTTAAAACACAGTCGATCATGATCGGTTCTGGCTTGCCGATGAAAAACGGTGTTTTGCCGGTCGCATTTTTGAGCATGATGCTCATGGAGCCGCAATCCGGGATGTAGCCGAAGCTGACCGGACAGACAAGATCCGGATTGGTTGCAAGATAAGCAACCTCACGCCCGAGCATGATGCAGGTGTCACGTACCTTTTCAGAGGTATTTTCTGTATCAAAGCCGATTAAAACGACAGAGGCGGAATCCTCCGGCTTCGTGACAACGCGGATGCCGTTTTGCTCCAGCTCTGCGACAAGGGAACGGGTTCCCATACAGAAAACGGTCTGTCCGGGATAATTCTCCTGAAGATAAAAAGCGGTTGCCTGGCTGGAAGTATAGAAATGCGAAGCATCGGCGGTAATTCCCATCCGGTTTACCTTTTCCACATAGTCCTTTACGGATTTGGAGGAATTGTTGGTGATGAAAATATAGCGTCCTCCATTTTTTTCAATCTGGGAAAGAAAATCCAGCGTTCCTTCAAAAATCGAATTTTCATTATAGATCGTGCCGTCCATATCCAGCAGGAACAGCTTTTTATGCCGGAGTGCATCCGCATTTTTTTTAAATTTATCTGTAAGCATTTCGGATCAGTTCTCCCTGAAACCGGTGGCAACCGGAATATTTTTGGTGGCGACGATATCTGCACCCGTACCTGCCGCGTCGTGCAGCAGGACATCTCCGATCTGAACCGGGGCGACAGCGTGGATCTGACGGATCGCTTCCATGACATCCTTTATTTTACCTTTGGGGATATCGGAGGCAGTCTTAACGGAAACGACAGGCAGGACGCCGCCGGAAACCAGCGCTGTAGAAGTTACGATACGGGTTGGATTGGTGACCTCCCTACGACCGTAAGCAGCGCCGCGGGGGCAGGTATTACCAGTGACGGATACAACCTCGCCGTTTTCAAGCGTAACAGTAAGCGGGCAGCCCAGAGGGCAGCAGATGCAGATTAGATTTTTTTCTTCCATAACAAATCAGCCCTCCTCTTTTGCAACACAGATTGTGATGGATTGTGCGTCGGCGGGAATTGCAGATTTTTTCAGGATGATCTGCTGCATTTCGCCGGGCGCGAGCTTCTTCTTTTTCTGGCGCAGCAGACAGGTATCACCTGCTGTAACAGTCAATACTGCGTCTGTGAATACGCTTCCGACGCGGAAACGAACCAGAAGCGTGTCCTCCATATGGGACAGCCGAATGGACTGCGGAACCGTGTATCGGACGCCGCCCGATGGAATAAGCGGGATGCCGGTGGAGCCGTCCGCAGCAGCGGCGTTGTGAGCGTTATTGTTAGCCTTCACGCCGGTTGAACCTTGCCCGGCGGAAGCGTTGCTGTCAGCCTGTGTGGTCGAATTCTGTTCAGCGGAAGCAATGCCAGCGCCGTCCCCCGCTGTCTGTCGGATATATTCTGCCGCGAATTTTCCGGCACGTCCGGCTTCTTCGGAAACGTAATCAACCAGATCATGTACGTGCAGGACATTGCCGCAGGCGAATACGCCGGGAACGTTCGTTTCGAGACTTTCATTCACCAGTGGACCGCCTGTGACGGGTGATAAGGATACACCGAGTTTGGTGGAAAGTTCGTTTTCGGGGATAAGTCCACAGGAGAGCAGCAGTGTATCGCAGGGGATATTTTGTTCGGTTCCGGGGATCGGCTTGCGGTCAGGACCGACCTGTGCCAGTGTAATGCCGGTTACGCGGTCTTTTCCCTGAATATCGATGACTGTATGGGAAAGCAGCAGCGGAATGTCAAAATCCTCCAGGCACTGGACGATATTTCGCTGCAGACCGCCGGAATAGGGCATCAGCTCGGCAACGGCTTTGACTTTCGCACCTTCGAGGGTCATTCGACGCGCCATAATCAGACCGATATCGCCGGAGCCGAGGATTACTACCTCTTTACCCGGAAGAAAGCCTTCCATATTGACGAGACGCTGGGCTGTACCGGCGGTGTAAATGCCTGCCGGACGGAAGCCGGGGATGTTTAAAGCGCCTCTGGGACGTTCGCGGCAGCCCATCGCGAGGATTACACTGCGGCAGGGCAGCTGCAGGAGTCCGTCTGTGCGGTTCATGGCTGTAACACAATGCAGACCTGTGGAAGCGTCTGTGCTGATATCCAGAACCATTGTGGAGAGTTTATAGGGAATTTCCAGTGCGAGCGCTTCGTCGATGAAACGGGAAGCGTATTCTGGTCCGGTCAGCTCTTCCTGAAAGGTGTGCAGACCGAAGCCGTTGTGGATACACTGATTTAAAATGCCGCCCAGCTCCTGATCGCGTTCGAGGATCAGAAGATTGGAAACTCCGTTTTTATGGGCGGCGATAGCGGCAGCAAGTCCGGCAGGACCTCCGCCGATGACGATCAGATCATATTGTTTCATAAGCCCGATTCCTCCCTTGTAGTGCCGGTAAGCAGTTCAGAGCCTTGTCCGTGTTTGGTGACAGAAAGGGGGTTCATGGAAAGCTCGCGCTCGAGGATTTCCATGACTCTGGGAGAACAGAAGCCTGCCTGACAGCGTCCCATTCCGGCACGGGTGCGTCGTTTTACGCCGTCTAAGGAGCGTGCGCCCACCGGACGGCGGATTGCATTTATAATTTCTCCCTCTGTAACGGTTTCACAGCGGCAGATCACATTGCCGTATGCAGGATCTTCTGACAGAAGCTCTTTTAATTCTTCCGGGGAAGCAGAAGCGACGCAGGGAATGCCCTTGCGGGTTGCAATAAAGTTGTCCTTGCAGGAAGCACCCAGCTTATGAGAAACCAGCTCTGCAACATATTCCCCGATTGCGGGAGCGGAGGAAAGACCGGGAGATTCAATTCCGGTACAGTCAAAGAAGCCGGGAGCATCCTCTGCCTCACCGATTACGAAATCACCGCCTGCCTCGGAGGCACGCAGACCTGCAAACGAGGTAATTGTCAGATTGCCGGGCAGGGACGGAACGCTGAGT
>OJPO01000474.1_pt1 | contig 23013 bp, 20 predicted proteins | sample 1598541 | NCBI WGS metagenome assembly OJPO01 (sample SAMN03922453, study PRJEB24848) | human gut metagenome | isolation source: stool sample | host: Homo sapiens | place: Germany | collected 2009-11
ACTCAAAATCCCTTGTGCTAATAACACGTGTGGGTTCGACCCCCACCACCGGCATAGTGAAAGCAGTCTGAGATGAAAATTTCAGGCTGCTTCTCTTTTTGATTTTTCCCTTGTCCATCAGGAACGCCGGGAACTGAAATGCTGCAAAACTCAGCGGCGGAGCCGGCTGTTTTAACTACTGTTTAAGACTTTGTGGTTTTCTGTTCATAAACTTCTGGTATCCTGTACATAACGAAACGAGAAAGAGGGAGCTTTATGAACGTCGAACTCACTTTCCTGCAATTCCTGCAATCCCTGCACAGCCCCATGCTGGATGGAAGCATGTGTTTTATTACCCGTCTGGGAGACTCCGGTATTCTCTGGGTGACGCTGACAGCGGTGCTGCTGGTGTTCCGTAAAACGCGGCGGGTCGGATGTGTGCTGGCAGCGGCGCTCCTCATCGACGCTGTCCTCTGCAATCTTCTTCTCAAGCCGCTGGTGGCCCGCGTCCGTCCATGCGACATCCTTACGGAGGTACAACTGCTTATCCCGTACCCGGACGATTTCTCCTTTCCTTCGGGCCATACGGCGGCGTCCTTCGCCTCGGTGACAGCCCTTTGGATGGCCGGGAAAAAGCAGTGGGCGATGGCGGCTCTGCCGGTAGGCGTTCTCATCGCATTCTCGCGGATGTACCTCTGTGTCCATTACCCGACGGATATTCTGGGTGGTGCCATTTTGGGAGCCGCCTGCGGATGGGCGGGAGCATGGCTCGTAAAGAAAGCAGAGCGACGAATGGCCATCCCGCGGAACTGAAAAAAGAAGAAGAGACCGCCGTACAGCAGCTTGCTGTACGGCGGTCTCTTTTGTTATGGGGACCCGCTTATCTGCGGGAACATCTCGGTTTTCCGCAAAAAGCCCAAAAGACATGCAGGCGAAGCAATGCAGCCCCAAAAATTGGCTTCAGTAAAAAGAAAAGCACCATACTTCCTACGAAGTACAGTGCTTTTTTGGTGGAGAATAGCGGGATCGAACCGCTGACCTCTTGCATGCCATGCAAGCGCTCTCCCAGCTGAGCTAATCCCCCATAGCCTGTGTCGTCCCTGACAACGTGTGTTATTATACCAGCAAAATGGAGAGTTGTCAATAACTTTTTTTATTTTTTGTGAGCGACGCTGCGGCTGGTGCTGCGCTTGTAGTAGAACAAGTACTGCTGTACGATGCCAGCCTGCTGATCATAGGAAGGAAAAGGGTCGCGGCCGCCGAATTCCTCATCAATGAGTCGCTGTATCCAGACATCAATGGGAGCCATCGCGGTACGGCCATAGCCAAAGAGGCAGACGCAGTTTGCTACCTTTTTGCCGACGCCGTCCAGCTCGAGGAGGCGGGAAAAGAGCGCGTCGTCGTGCAGCGCCGCCAGAGCACCGAGGTCGAGTGTGCCGCTGGAAGCCTGAGCGGCAGCGTTCTGGATGTAACGGGTGCGGTAGCCCAGACCACAGCCCATCAGTTGCGCCTCAGAGAGGCCGCAGAGCTGCTGCGGGGTAGGGAAGAGGAAAACTTCATCGCCTTCGGCACTGAGCGGTTCGCCGCAGCAACGGGCAAGGTGTTCCACGGCGGTGCGGATGGCTGGAATGCTCTTGCGCTGGGAGATGAGAAAGGTGATGAGCATTTCCCATGGGTCCTGATGCAGGATTCGGATGCCCTGCCCGAAATCGAGCGATTTGTCCAGATAGCTGCTCTGTCCCGCCAAGCTGCACCGCAGCGCGGCATAGTTCCGGCCCAAATCAAAGTAGTCGGCCCAGTACTCCCGATCTGAGCCATACAATGCGGCATCGTATTGCCCATCGCCCAGCGGAGTCAGATAAAGGAGTGCGTTGCCGGAAAGAAAGCGGTAGCGCCCGTCGGACAGCTTCTGTGGCCGGAAGCACTGGCCGCTTTCGATGATCTTGTCGAGGTCAAAGTCGTCCTGGATGGCGACGAGCTGATGGGTGAGGGAAACTGTATGCATGGAAAACTCCTTTTTGGAAAAATTGTGGCGATGCCCGATTCGCGGTGGAAACTGATTTCTATCCGTACCCTCCGCGGGGAGGGCGACCTAAGAAGAAAGAGCAGGTCTAACCTATGGAGCATATTTCTATCCACGCCCTCCGCGAGGAGGGCGACGGAGCGCCCCATCCGGCAGGCGCTCGAACTCAGCATTTCTATCCACGCCCTCCGCGAGGAGGGCGACGATCGAGGAACAGCTCCTTCGGGAAGTCGAAGGTATTTCTATCCACGCCCTCTGCGAGGAGGGCGACAACACGCGGCCTGCGGAGATCATGCCGTGGGCCTATTTCTATCCACGCCCTCCGCGAGGAGGGCGACGTTCAGCATCATGCCAATGTCTTTGACCTTGCAATTTCTATCCACGCCCTCCGCGAGGAGGGCGACTGGGACGGCAACAACTTTATCCTGACCTACTTCCAATTTCTATCCACGCCCTCCGCGAGGAGGGCGACGTACGCTCGACGGCGTAGAGCTGACGGGTATGTGATTTCTATCCACGCCCTCCGCGAGGAGGGCGACCGCCCCGGCAGAATCCGGCATGGGCCTGCGGGCTGTATTTCTATCCACGCCCTCCGCGAGGAGGGCGACGCTATGTGCAGGAGTTTGCGGCGTGGGTGAGGCGATTTCTATCCACGCCCTCCGCGAGGAGGGCGACCTTCTTCTCGGGCGGCGTCTTCTATTGGGACGAATTTCTATCCACGCCCTCCGCGAGGAGGGCGACACCCGGACTTTGCCCAGATGCTCAAGCTGGGCGTATTTCTATCCACGCCCTCCGCGAGGAGGGCGACCGAGCGCGTCTCCATCCACTGCAAGACGGTCAGGATTTCTATCCACGCCCTCCGCGAGGAGGGCGACTTCGGAGCTTCCGCAGCTTGCGCTTGTTGGGGCCATTTCTATCCACGCCCTCCGCGAGAAGGGCGACGTGCGGCTGTCTGTGCCAAGGATCTGTGAGGTTGATTTCTATCCACGCCCTCCGCGAGGAGGGCGACACATCAAAAAGGCGCAGGAGCCGGACAACGTGCAATTTCTATCCACGCCCTCCGCGAGGAGGGCGACAAAGCCCATGCGTGGCGTTTTGTGTATTCAGAATATTTCTATCCACGCCCTCCGCGAGGAGGGCGACTGATTTTCTGCTTCAACTCGGCATCTGCCTGCTGATTTCTATCCACGCCCTCCGCGAGGAGGGCGACCGGGCCTGTGAGGAGGTATAAACAAACATGACCGATTTCTATCCACGCCCTCCGCGAGGAGGGCGACCGCGGCCAGCGTCGTCCGTGCGCTGGACACCATGATTTCTATCCACGCCCTCCGCGAGGAGGGCGACTGCCTACCCGGCAGGAGAAGGAAGCCGAAGCCAAATTTCTATCCACGCCCTCCGCGAGGAGGGCGACGGCAGCAGCAGCAAGGGCAACGGCAAGGCCTGCAAATTTCTATCCACGCCCTCCGCGAGGAGGGCGACCAGCGGTAAGGACAAAAAAGTCTTTACCCAGACGGCATTTCTATCCACGCCCTCCGCGAGGAGGGCGACACGCTGACCTGGAAAACCCCACTCAGGCTCCCATGATTTCTATCCACGCCCTCCGCGAGGAGGGCGACCCATCTTCGCCCAGTATGCAAAGGCGTCATCACTATTTCTATCCACGCCCTCCGCGAGGAGGGCGACGGTCAACCAGCAAAAACGACCGCGTGAACCACCTATTTCTATCCACGCCCTCCGCGAGGAGGGCGACCACGGCGACGCCTGCTGAGGAGGCGCGGAACATATTTCTATCCACGCCCTCCGCGAGGAGGGCGACGTGAGCACCAGCTTCTCGGAGAGGAGCCCGTTGAAATTTCTATCCACGCCCTCCGCGAGGAGGGCGACGGGCGGCATCGTCCCGGGCGACATCACCGTCAAATTTCTATCCACGCCCTCCGCGAGGAGGGCGACGATTTTTACCCGCAGTAAGATCACCAACACAGCTATTTCTATCCACGCCCTCCGCGAGGAGGGCGACACGCGCCGGGATTGCCAGTGTAGGTCTGAGGCAATTTCTATCCACGCCCTCCGCGAGGAGGGCGACGCTGATGGGCCGTCTGGTCTACGAGCCGGAATTATTTCTATCCACGCCCTCCGCGAGGAGGGCGACCCTTGCGTTTATGCACTGCGCCGGGTGGACACCGTATTTCTATCCACGCCCTCCGCGAGGAGGGCGACCCGTCCAAGGCGAAGCCGCCTAAGAAGGCAGGAGATTTCTATCCACGCCCTCCGCGAGGAGGGCGACACGCTGCCAACAAGTCGCTGATCGGCAGCAATCCATTTCTATCCACGCCCTCCGCGAGGAGGGCGACATGTTCCATTTGTTCATCACCTTGGTAACAAGCTATTTCTATCCACGCCCTCCGCGAGGAGGGCGACGGAAACCGCTCCGTCCGCATGATTGCCATAGACATGATTTCTATCCACGCCCTCCGCGAGGAGGGCGACCACCCACAGCGAGGCACTCACCTGGTCTGGGTACGATTTCTATCCACGCCCTCCGCGAGGAGGGCGACCGGGCATTGACTACCTGCAGAGCCTGTCCATAGACATTTCTATCCACGCCCTCCGCGAGGAGGGCGACGACGGACGGCGAACACTGTGCCCCATCATCCAAGATTTCTATCCACGCCCTCCGCGAGGAGGGCGACGAGTCCACGGGCTCGAGAAGGCATTGAGCCAAAAAATTTCTATCCACGCCCTCCGCGAGGAGGGCGACCGAGGCGTACATCAAGCCGCTCGGCCTTCGGCTATTTCTATCCACGCCCTCCGCGAGGAGGGCGACCGGCAGCGCCGGGCCGAAGAAAGGAGAGCCCAACATATTTCTATCCACGCCCTCTGCGAGGAGGGCGACCCGGGCCAAGACGAAAGGAGACCACCATGACACAATTTCTATCCACGCCCTCTGCGAGGAGGGCGACCCCAAAATACCACGAAAAACAATATAACCGGAGCGATTTCTATCCACGCCCTCTGCGAGGAGGGCGACCCGTCAACAATGGCTGCTCCGAAACACCGCAGCAGATTTCTATCCACGCCCTCTGCGAGGAGGGCGACCCTCGGCGGCGTTTGCTTCTTCCTCTGTGCCGTAATTTCTATCCACGCCCTCTGCGAGGAGGGCGACTCGACGCCGGCAAGGCGACGATCATGGCTAATCTATTTCTATCCACGCCCTCTGCGAGGAGGGCGACCATCGCCGAGCAGGCTGACACCATCGAGCTGCTATTTCTATCCACGCCCTCTGCGAGGAGGGCGACCCGACGCGGGCCCGGCACGCCTCATAGACCTCTTGGGTATTTCTATCCACGCCCTCTGCGAGGAGGGCGACGTCTCCGCGCCATTCATCAAGCACTCCCACAAAATATTTCTATCCACGCCCTCTGCGAGGAGGGCGACAGGTGAACAACGTGCGCCTGTGGCGCGATCTCAAATTTCTATCCACGCCCTCTGCGAGGAGGGCGACCGTTTGCTGTGGGACGAGCCTAAGATTTTCTTCTTAATTTCTATCCACGCCCTCTGCGAGGAGGGCGACCGCTGACCGCGCTCGGCTACGACCGCAGCCGGATTATTTCTATCCACGCCCTCTGCGAGGAGGGCGACTCCTTGCTCTTACGCCCGTTCATCGGGCTGTTGTTATTTCTATCCACGCCCTCTGCGAGGAGGGCGACAGGTGAACAACGTGCGCCTGTGGCGCGATCTCAAATTTCTATCCACGCCCTCTGCGAGGAGGGCGACCGTTTGCTGTGGGACGAGCCTAAGATTTTCTTCTTAATTTCTATCCACGCCCTCTGCGAGGAGGGCGACCGCTGACCGCGCTCGGCTACGACCGCAGCCGGATTATTTCTATCCACGCCCTCTGCGAGGAGGGCGACTCCTTGCTCTTACGCCCGTTCATCGGGCTGTTGTTATTTCTATCCACGCCCTCTGCGAGGAGGGCGACACCGAGCAGTTCCGCCAGCTTCTTGATGTCCATAATTTCTATCCACGCCCTCTGCGAGGAGGGCGACCGAATCCTCTGGAAAAACTTCAAACGATTCATGGGCATTTCTATCCACGCCCTCTGCGAGGAGGGCGACGCATACCTCAGAGACTCATACACAACGATAGGCGATTTCTATCCACGCCCTCTGCGAGGAGGGCGACCCAACGGCAACACCATCTACGACGGCGTCGAGGTATTTCTATCCACGCCCTCTGCGAGGAGGGCGACCGCCGAAGTGGCTGCACCTCGCAGCTCACGCAAAGATTTCTATCCACGCCCTCTGCGAGGAGGGCGACGCGATGCACCTGCCCCGAGGCCGTGGCTGCCTATGAATTTCTATCCACGCCCTCTGCGAGGAGGGCGACTCGACAACTATCTGTTAAAAGGAGTGACCAATCATGATTTCTATCCACGCCCTCTGCGAGGAGGGCGACGTATTCATACTCTTCTTTCTCCTTTTGAGTAAGGGATTTCTATCCACGCCCTCTGCGAGGAGGGCGACGAGACTTCACGTTTCCGAAAGCCTGCGTAATGCCGATTTCTATCCACGCCCTCTGCGAGGAGGGCGACGGCTGGATGCTTTCGGTCTGATGGATGTGTTCAAAATTTCTATCCACGCCCTCTGCGAGGAGGGCGACCGGTGCCCTGCAAGTGCGGCAACCCGGTCACGATATTTCTATCCACGCCCTCTGCGAGGAGGGCGACCGTGTGGTGCTTATCATCAATCAGTTCGTCATTATTTCTATCCACGCCCTCTGCGAGGAGGGCGACCCCCGTCCGCAACGGCTTCGAGGCCATCAGCGAGCTATTTCTATCCACGCCCTCTGCGAGGAGGGCGACGCACAGAACCGTCAACGCTTTTATGCCTTCAACTGATTTCTATCCACGCCCTCTGCGAGGAGGGCGACGAGACTGACGACCTCAACGAGGCCATCGGGATCCTATTTCTATCCACGCCCTCTGCGAGGAGGGCGACCAGCCAGTCATCGAGGACGACGGCCGCGATGGACACATTTCTATCCACGCCCTCTGCGAGGAGGGCGACCTGACCGGCTGCACCACTAAGGCCAGCATTTTGCAATTTCTATCCACGCCCTCTGCGAGGAGGGCGACGCGAACCGAAGAGGCCAAGAAGCGCGAGAACATTATTTCTATCCACGCCCTCTGCGAGGAGGGCGACCGATTCATTCACCCCGGAGCTTGTCTACGAAACAATTTCTATCCACGCCCTCTGCGAGGAGGGCGACTTGATGCGCCCGGATTCGGGATTGACGATGCGCGATTTCTATCCACGCCCTCTGCGAGGAGGGCGACCACGTTAATGACTGGCACACTTAACCAGCTCTATATTTCTATCCACGCCCTCTGCGAGGAGGGCGACAATAGAGGTCAGCAATAGTCGCAGCGTTCCGGCTGATTTCTATCCACGCCCTCTGCGAGGAGGGCGACCTTTTCAAAGCCCGCTGCCGCTGCGAAGAAAGGAATTTCTATCCACGCCCTCTGCGAGGAGGGCGACCAAGAGCTATCACCAGCGTTCCTGTGGACTGTGCATTTCTATCCACGCCCTCTGCGAGGAGGGCGACTTCTAAATCCCTCTCTCGTTCTCATAATTCGTTTATTTCTATCCACGCCCTCTGCGAGGAGGGCGACCACGACGCAGGCGGAACGCCTCAAGAATGAGCGTATTTCTATCCACGCCCTCTGCGAGGAGGGCGACGCAAGGCCTTGAACAATATAACCGCCATAATCAAAATTTCTATCCACGCCCTCTGCGAGGAGGGCGACCCAGTGCGACGGCGAAATATACCGCATCGAAAAATTTCTATCCACGCCCTCTGCGAGGAGGGCGACTCCTTCTCGTTTTCGAACAGGCCGGTCTTTTCGTCATTTCTATCCACGCCCTCTGCGAGGAGGGCGACCGATGTCCGGGCAGGGCTCTTTTGTTCCTACGGAAGATTTCTATCCACGCCCTCTGCGAGGAGGGCGACGCCGAAGTGGCTGCATCTCGCAGCTCACGCGAAGATTTCTATCCACGCCCTCTGCGAGGAGGGCGACCTGCCGCTGTCCAAGCTGGCGGCCCTCCTGGACATTTCTATCCACGCCCTCTGCGAGGAGGGCGACAGGCCGGCGTGGTCATGGGCCGTCCGTGGAGCGAATTTCTATCCACGCCCTCTGCGAGGAGGGCGACGCAGGAGGTGACGCTGATGCGGACACCTAAACAATTTCTATCCACGCCCTCTGCGAGGAGGGCGACCCTACATCATCCACCGGGTCATTCCGCTGGAAACGATTTCTATCCACGCCCTCTGCGAGGAGGGCGACCGCCTTGCGGAGCTGCCTCCGCTGGCTATCTGAGGATTTCTATCCACGCCCTCTGCGAGGAGGGCGACACGAAAATCAAAATGGCTGCGGCTGTAGCTAAAATATTTCTATCCACGCCCTCTGCGAGGAGGGCGACGCCCGCCCCGGTACAGGAGCCGTCCGAACTGCCGATTTCTATCCACGCCCTCTGCGAGGAGGGCGACCTCAGTGTCATCCATATCGGAGACATTCAACTTCAATTTCTATCCACGCCCTCTGCGAGGAGGGCGACAACGGCTTCCGCAAGGTGTTGTATTGGTCGAAAGAATTTCTATCCACGCCCTCTGCGAGGAGGGCGACCTGTGAAGCCGCTCGACAATGATAGGCAACTGCTATTTCTATCCACGCCCTCTGCGAGGAGGGCGACGCCGCATTGAGGACGCCTACCTACTTTCTACACAAATTTCTATCCACGCCCTCTGCGAGGAGGGCGACCCAGTCCCGTTCCTCTTGGCTCAAACGTTCAAGGTATTTCTATCCACGCCCTCTGCGAGGAGGGCGACTGCAGTGTGAGCGGCCCGGCATAGCGGGCAAAAAATTTCTATCCACGCCCTCTGCGAGGAGGGCGACCAAGGCATGACCGCCACCAACGAAAACCAGATTATTTCTATCCACGCCCTCTGCGAGGAGGGCGACACGCCGCGGGGCTGTCCTACGGCAGGTGGAGATTTATTTCTATCCACGCCCTCTGCGAGGAGGGCGACGTACGGTGAGCATCGGGTGTGGATTTTGAAAGGAATTTCTATCCACGCCCTCTGCGAGGAGGGCGACCACGCTGGCTTCAACCTTTGTTGGCTGGAAAGAATTTCTATCCACGCCCTCTGCGAGGAGGGCGACCGGTTTCCGCACCGTCATGCGGGCGTAGCTTGGCAATTTCTATCCACGCCCTCTGCGAGGAGGGCGACCACAGCGGGCGACACGGTACAGGGTTGCAAGCTATTTCTATCCACGCCCTCTGCGAGGAGGGCGACCAGCTGACCGGCACGTTCGCGCTGCATCAGACAGAATTTCTATCCACGCCCTCTGCGAGGAGGGCGACAGCAAAAACAGAGACAAAATCTCTATTTTCAAACAAATTATACAACATTCTGCACGAATTTAGAAGAGCTTTGATTTACAACGGGTCAAAGAACGATCCAAATCATGCAAAATGACACAAAAATCCGGTGCGAAGGTGCCGGAAAGATGCCGAGAACTCACCCTTCGCACCGGGGCGGGAAACTCAGAACAACAGCAGGCCGTCCTGCTCGAAGGGCGGATGAACGCCGATATGCTCCACCTTGCTCTTATAGTTGTTGCCCAGCTGGTAGAAGCGCAGGCTGTCCAGCGCGGGGTCGATGAGGGCCGTCAGCTCCGCCTTGAGAACGGCATACTGCGCGGCATCCAGCAGACACTCGAACACGGAGTTCTGCACCCGCTGGCCGTGGTCCACACAGCGCTTGGCGACTTTGCGCAGACGTTTGCGCCCGGCAGGAGTTTCGGTATTGACGTCGTAGGTGATAAGGACCAGCATACACATCCCTCACTTCCAGAAAAATGGCGGGTAAAGCTCCATATCGCCCCGCAGGGTGCGGGCCAGAAGCAGAGCCTGCACATAAGGCACGAGGCCCCACGGAAGCTTTTCGTTCAGGAACGGGTGGGTGATAGTCTCCTGCTTGCGGGTCTGCCACCCGCCCAGAAAGGCGCGGCGGCCCTCATCGGTGAGAAGGACGGCCCCGTTCTCCTGCTTCTGGAAATGCTTCGGCGTCATGATTTTCTGGTTGATGCAGGAGAGCACAAAACGGTCGGCGTAAACAGTGCGCAGCTCTTCCATGAGGTCGAGGGCGAGGCTCCTGCGCCCGGGCCGGGCGCGATGGAGAAAGCCGACGTAGGGGTCGAGGCCCACACTCTGAAGAGCCGCTGTGCAGTCGGAGGCCAGAAGCGAATAAGCGAAGGAGAGCAGGGCATTGGTATTGTCCAGAGGCGGGCGGCGGCTCCGGCCTGCGAAAGAAAAATCATCGTGCTGCTGCAGGATGAGCGAATCAAAGCAGTCGAAATACCGCTGTGCCGCCTCGCCCTCCAGACCGCGAAGCTGGTCGAGGTCGTCACACTGCTCGATGAGGGGCAGCGCCGCCGCCAGCTGGGCGCTGGTGCGCTTGAGCTGTTCCACCGGCACCCGCTGGGGATGGTCGCGGGTGGCCCGTTCCAGCACCCAGCGGGCGTTATAGACTTTGCCCAGGATGAAATTGCGCGCATAGAGACAGCTCTCTGCCTCGCTGTCTGCGATGCGGTACTGGGTCTGCCGCAGCAGGACGTTGCCCCGCTCTTCGCCTACAGCCCGGGCCAGAAAGCGGCCCTGCGGGCTGAAAAAGCTCAAATCGACCCCGAGGCGGGCGCATTTGCCCATCAGGGCAGGGCTTGCGCCGGGATAGCTGAAGCAGACGATGCCTTCCAGCGTGTGGAGCGGGACCCGGCCCATTTCAGCCTTGTTGCAGAGCAGGACGATGTTCTCCCCCTCGAGGGAAAGGTAGGCGTCCTTGTTGAGGACGTAGAGCGTGTTCAAAAACTTTCTCATGGCGCGGCCTCCTGCATCTCGTCCAGATGGGTGCGGAGATAGGCTTTTGGGTCGGCACGCTGATACAGCACGGGGAGGCAGAGCTCTTTGAGGGAGCAGGCGCTGCAGTGGGTGCCGGGCTTCGACTTGGGGGTATAGCCCCGGGCAAAATAGGTGTGCATCTCATCGGCCATCTTCTGGGTGGCCTGGCGGAGTTCTTCGGTCAGCGGCACGACCTCCCGCCGCCGCGTTTCCTCGTAGAAGAGCGCACCCTCCGGGATGCTGCACACCAGCATCTCTTCCAGCGCCATGGCCTGTGCGCAGAGCTGCAGCCGGTCGGCGTCGCTGGCCTTGGCGCGGCCATGCTTGTACTCGACAGGCATGGGCTTCCAGAGTCCTTCCGCGTTTTGCAGCGGGATGCCCTCCGGGTCGGCCCGGAACTCGACGACGTCGCAGTTTCCGCTCAGGCCCAGCCGACGGCTGACCACCTGCATTCCTCGGGTGATGAGCAGGCCGCCGCGCCGTTCGGTCTGGTTTGCGTCATGACAGCGGGCGTGGTCGAGCTGGCCTTCGACGGTGCGGCGGTTCTCCGCCCACTGCTGTTCCAGATGGATGAGCGCCCACTGGCGGCGGCAGAAGCAGAAGTGCTGGATGCCCGACAAGGGCAGCCAATCGTCCGGGCCGCCCATCAGGACAGCCTCTCGCAGGTGACTCCTTCCGGCAGAGTGTCTGCCACCGTGACGGTGTAGTCGCGGTAGCTGCGGGCGGCGCCCACATCGGGCTTGCGCTCGACGGTGACGGAGTCGAAGAGCTTGTAGGCCGGGGCATTGCCCAGCTCAGAATCGTGCTTGAACACGATGAGCTCCCGCACGGCCATCTTGCCCCGGGCGGCGCTGTGGTCGTTCTCGAACATATTCAGGATGGCAGTCCACAGAAGCTTTAAATCATCCTCGGAGAAGCCGGTTGTCTTCCGGGCGAGGTTGGCCGAGACATAGCCCTCGGCGCGGTAGAGGGCGTAAGGCACGATGTGCTTGCGGCCCATCTCAGTACCCTTCTTCTCGGCATCGGCCTCGGTGGTGATGGCCACGCGGGTGATGGTGACTTCCTGCGGGACGATGGGGTCCACCGACCGGGCAAAGCTCAGCTGGACGGGGCCGCGCACCTGACCGCAGTTCAGCGCACCCTTGACGAAGGTGGTCATGACGGCACCGAAGGTGCGGATGTCGAAGTAGTTCTCACACATATAGTCCCGCAGCTTGGCATCGATGTTGGGGTCGGCCTTTTTGGCGGCTTTCAGGTCGGGGTCGATGCCCAGAGTTTTGATGGCCTCGGCGTCGCTGCGGTTGAGGGGAACGCCGTCCTTGATGTAGATGCGGTAGCCTTTTTCGTCCTCTTTCAGGGTCTCGACATAGTTGCGGATCTTCCGCTTGAGGCAGACGTCGGTCACCAGACCGTAGCCCGTCTCGGGGTCGATGCGGGGCATATTGCCTGCATCGGGGTCGCCGTTGGGGTTGCCGTTCTCGACGTCGAACAGGATGACGAAATCATAGCGGTTCTTGATGGGCTCAGACATGGTTTATTCCTCCTCATTCTTTTTGGCGTAGCGTTTCTGGGTCTGGTGGTAGTAGCCGATCTCAAAGGCACCCTGCTCCGGCAGGCTGAGCCGCGCCGGGAAGCCTGTCTCGGGCAGCTGGGCCATCAGCTCGGTGAGCTGTTTGCTGAAATGCACCTCGTTGGGGGTGCTCATCTTCTGCAGATGCTTCTGAGCCAGCTTGACCAGCGTAGGGAAGGCCGTTGCCGGGGTGGCACAGGCCGAGTTGAAGTACCGGTCTTTGATGGTGGCGTTGATGCCGGGATTGGCGACGCTCTGGATCGTCTCCAGCACAGAGAAGAGACGCCCCAGAACATAGGGGACATGGCTGCTTTCGTTCAGGCTCACGGTAAATACCTCCTTGTTGAGCTCGGTGGGGTAGTTGCGGAGATAGTAGGCTTTCAGGATGGCGGCGCGGCCCCGGGTGACTTCCCGTTCGGCCCGGATGCGGAGGGTCACGCCGTTGAGCAGGGTGGCGGGATAGGGTCCGCCGGTGAGGATGGCCCGGAGCAGATCGCCCACCAGCTGGGGCGATGGATTTTTGTCCCGGGATTTCTGGTTGACCGTCTCCTGCGCCAGCGCCCAGACCGACAGGTTTTCCCGCTTGTCGAAGGCGGGGCGGGTGATGCTGAGCCGGTCGGCGTGGTCCTGCAGATTTTTGGCAAACTGTCCGAAGCTGCTGTGCAGGAAGAACCGGACGGAGAGCCGGGCCGCGTTGGGCGAGATGCCCAGCACATAGAAGTTCTGGTTCGGGTCCAGCTTGTCGTCGAGGAAGGAGACGGGGCGTCCCTGAGAAAGGGATTTCAGTGCGGCGGCAAGGTCGCTTTCCGAGACGCCGCGCGCCTCGGAACCGCCGCAGAAAAACATCAGCATGGCGTTTGAGTAGGCGGGAGCGGCGTTTTCGGCCCAGCAGACGATGGTGGTGTCGCCGATGCGCTGGCAGCAGTTCCGGTCAGCCAGCAGCAGATTGAGGGCCGTGGTGTAGGCGAAAGCCGCGTACTCGCTGACAGGGGCGTTGGCACCCTGCTCATGGCCATAGGAGCAGAAAGCGGGCGCGTTGAAGGAGACCAGCGCCGCACCGGCGGCCTGTGCGCCCATCACACCCTTGATGGCGGGGTGGATGCGGGCGATGCCGGCCTCTTTGCCGGTGATGAGGCAGCGGGCCGTTTCGGCGTCTGCATCGGAGGTGTCAAAGGCGGACTGCCAGGCGTCCCGGATGGCGTCATCTGTGGTGGCCAGCCAGTGGGAGCCGTCGGGGGATTCGTAGCCGAACACAAGGTTCGCGTTGTTGTTCAGGTTGGCCCACTGCCCTGCCAGCAGCGGGTGGGTGGGGGCTGTATCCGGCTCCCAGCTGTCAAAAAAGGCGAGGATGGCTTTGGCGGCAGGGGAGTCCACACCGTCGAGCACCTTGTGGTGAAGGGCGGCACAGGCCTCGAAGCACTGGCGGGAGCGCTCGGGCTTGCCCTTCTCGTCTGCGCCCAGCAGATAGGACGTATTGTCGCACAAAAAGTTCGCAGCGACGCCGGAGGCGCGCTTGACCCGGTGGGGGACAGGGAGCTCAAGGGGAGCGATGACGGTCTTTTTGCCCTTGGGGACTTCCTGCCGCAGGTCGTTGAGGGCGAGGAGCTGGCCGTCGGGGCCGAGGCGCAGTTCATAGCTGACTTTGAAGCGGCTGTCCCAGCCGGGGGCCTCCACCTTGCCCTGCTTCAAGAGCTGTTCATAATAGGCGGTGAGTGCTTGGAGTATCATGTAAACACCTCCACGTCCCGGCATTCCATCACGCCGTCCACCAGCTTTGCGCGGAAGAACTGGCTGCGGATGTTGGCCGAATCAGAGTAATCGAGGCTGTGGAGCATGAAGCCGAGGTCCTGCGTGACCTTCAGCGCCGGAATGCTGCCGCCCGGCCACTCCCGGAAGTTGGCCGGGAACTCCCGGCACCCGAAACAGGGTTGGTGATAGCACTGGCCTTTGCGCAGGCGTCGGCGCAGGATGTCCTGGAACTTGCCGGGATTGTCGCTGGGGGCGGCCTTGTCCGTCAAATCAAAGTGACACTCGATGACATAGTGGACGTCCTGCAGGACCATCGCGGCCCGCTGCTGGATGTCCTCCGAGGTGTAGAGCACCGGCGGCGTGCCGCCTTTGGCCGCACTGAGGGCAGCGGAGGACAGCAGGGTGGACTTGACCTCGTTGCGCCGGATGTTGGTGAACCGGATGGGCCGCTGGGTGTATTCCTCGGTGGACGCTTTATCCTCGGGGTCAAGGCCGAAGGGCTTGAGCAGATAGATGCGGTCAACCGTATAACGCAGCCCGGGGTGCCAGTAGATGGCCTCCACAAGGCCCCGCGCAGCGGATGGAGTGATCATGTCGTAGCTCACACGCTCGGTCTTCATTTCCGGACGAGTGAAACAGGCATAGTCGCCCCACACCTCAATGAGCATGGACATCAGCATCGCCTCCTTTCCGGGTGAAGTTGAATTTTCAGACTAAGATGAATGTTAGCCATTGCAACCACCTCTTTCAAAAATTATTTCATTTGTTTAGTTCAAATGCGTTCGATATGTCTCCTTGACTTCAATATAGCACTTTGTAGAGGGTTTGTCAATAAAATGTGCAAAAACATGTTGCGGACAGGTCGGTGCTGACCTATACTAGTTGTGTCGTTGGCGGTATTTATGCCGCCGATGCGGGTTGAAATATTTGATTAGTGTCAAATGCGTTGAGAGAGAAGCGGCAAGGCGGTGTATGCTTTGCCGCTTCTCTCTTTTTAGAAGTAAAGGCCGATGCCGGTCTCCACATCCATGGCAAGGCCGGTCTTTTCACTGTAGCAGTTGGTGTCGGTGAGGATGGCGGAACCATCGGGCCGCAGTTCCAGCGCCCCGGCGGCGTCGAGCTTGTCGAACTGGTCCTTATAACAGGAGACGCTGTAAACGCCCAGCTTCCGCAGCAGCGTCCGGGTAACATGACCGCTGCGCAGCTGTTCACAGAGGGCTGCGCCCTCGCCGACGGGCAGATAGATCGTGCGGGCAGCGTTCTCGATGAGGCGGAATTCCTCCGCCACCTGTGCAAAGGGAAACTGGCAGCCCCGGATGCCCCGGAGAAAGGCATCCAGAATGCCGTGCTTGTCCACGGCGTCGGGGCCGCGCAGGTCGGAAAGCTCGTTGAAGTAGAGCTGAATGGCCCGGGGCGTGTCCAGTGTGTCCTGATGCCGGGCGGTGTAGTCCAGTGCGCTGACATTCTGTTTGAGCATCTGGGGTGTGGAACACTCGTCCAGCCGGAACCGGTAGACGATGCTTTCCTCTGCGCCCCGCCGCCCCTCGCGGTTGCAGCGCCCGGCAGTCTGTAAGAGCGAGTCAAGACCGCACAGCTCCCGGTAAGCGACGGGAAAATCCACGTCCACGCCCGCCTCGATGAGAGAGGTGGACACCACCCTGCAGGGCAGACCCTCTTTCAGCCGCTGGCGGATGTCGTCCAGCTGACGGCGGCGGTCGGCGGCGCAGAGCAGGGTGGTCAGGCAGTAGCTGCCCTCGGCGGGCAGAGCAGCGTAGAGCTGCTGGGCCGTCTTGCGGCGGTTGACCACGCAGAGCACCTGCGGGTGATTTGCCAGCCGGGCGGCGAACTCCTCCTGCGGCAGGGTGCCGAGGTCTTGCAGTGTGGTGCGCCGGAGCACTTCGTAGAGGTGGGCCGCGTCGGGTGTGATCTCCTGCGGGTGGAGCTCCGGCGCAAAGTGCTGGAACAGCGGCTCAAGGGCAGGCTGGGTGGCCGTGCAGAGGACGGCCGTGGAGTGGTAATGCTGGATGAGCTGGGCGATGGCACTGACGCAGGGGGCAAGGTAGTCGCCCGGGAGGGTCTGCGCCTCGTCGAAGATGATGACGCTGTCGGCGATGTTGTGGAGCTTGCGGCAGCGGCTGCTGCGGTTGGCGTAGAGCGACTCGAAGAACTGCACCGCCGTCGTCACCACGACGGGGGCGTCCCAGTTTTCGCTGGCCAGCATCTGACGGTACTGGGCGGGGGTCAGGTCGTCCTGCTCAACAGTCTTGTACTCGGCGTTGGAGAAGTCGGCCAGAACATTTTCTGCGCCCAGCAGGCCCGAGAAGACGGCGGCGGTCTGGTCGATGATGGACATATAAGGAATGACATAGATGACCCGCTTCATCTTCTGGGCGGCGGCGTGCTCCAGCGCAAAGGCGAGGGAGGCGAAGGTCTTGCCGCCGCCGGTGGGTACGGTGAGGGTGTAGAGCCCCTGCGGGCCGTGAGCGCCTTTCTCGAGGCAGGCGCGGAGGACGGTGTTGCGCTGGACGCTGACGGGCGAGGGCGACTCGGCCCTGAGATAGCGCTGCGCCTGTGCCGAGACGATGTCCCGCAGCGCGGCGATGTCCGTACCGCTGCCCCGGGGTGCGGCCTTGCCGTCCATGAAGGTCTCGGTGTCGATGAAGTCGGCGTCCACGAGGCAGGAGTAGAGCATCCGGGTAAAGAACGCGAGGCTCAGCGGGTCGGCGCAGGCCCACGCGGGCGGCGTCGAGGCGGGGAGCGTTACTTCCTGCCAGCCGTCGTAGGGGGCTACCGGCTTCTTGCTCCGGCCATATAAGGTGGCGTCGCCCGGGTCATCGGCGGGGCTCCCGCCGTCGGGCAGGCCGCTGTGGTGTCCGGCCACGGCAAAGGCGGCGTGGAGATGCTGGCGAACCCAGGCCTCCTGCGCCCCGGCGGTGGAGTGGTCCACCTTGGGGCCGCCTTTGAGCCGCAGCTGGAAGGCGTCGCTGTACTTCCCGATGTCGTGGAGCCACGCGGCAAATTCGGCCTCGCTCTGCGCCCCGAAGGGGGCTGCGAAGGAACCGGCCAGTCTGGCAGTGCCGGCGAGATGGTCGTAGACGGTCTGGGTGCGGGTGCCGTCCTCGCTGATGTGGGCAAGACGTGTGGAGTGCTCCATAAAATGACCTCCTGACTCTGGTTTGCAATAAGGATACGCTTTTCAAAAAGCGGCTGTCAACAAAACGCGCTTTTCGACGAAGAATTCTAGGACTTTGCACAAAAAGCAGACGGAAAAATCCGCAATGTGCCAAAGAAGAAAGAAACGAGTATTTTCTTGTTTTTATGATAATGCAAATACTGTCCAATAAACTGGACTTTTGCTTATTTTTCAGGCAAAAATGAAAAGAGAACTGCGTTTTCAGTACTGCGGGAGGAAGACCGCCCATCAGCAAAGAAAAAATGAAGATGTTGTGTACAACAACACCGCATTAAGATGGAATTAAGGCAGAGTTAAGAAAACTGCAAGAAAAGTGCTGAGTTATTCCATCTTGGAATGGACTTTCGGGAAAATCAAGGCGAATATCCCCCTTTTCATTTGCTGAAATCTGTTGTATTATGAATAACAGATATGGAATCTGAGCAAAATGCGCCTGGATGAAGCGCAAACAGGAATGATAAGAAAAATAAAGGGCAATAGGGGGAGAGCTACGATGGACGAAAAAGATTACGAGCTGCTGCACGCGCTGGACGAGACGCGCAACATCACCCACGCAGCGGACAAACTGTACATGACCCAGTCGGCGCTGTCCAAGCGCATCAAGGCGCTGGAACAGGAGCTGGGGGTGGAGATCGTCCTGCGCTCACGGCAGGGCATCCGCTTCACGCCGGCAGGCGAACAGGTGCTGCTCCACAGCGCTGCCGCCGCCCGCGAGATGGAAAAGATGCGCCGCCAGCTGGCTTCCATCCAGGGCGAAGCCTGCGGCACCCTGCGGGCCGGCATCTCGGTGAACTTCTCCTACTACCGTCTGCCCGAGGTGCTGACGGAATACCACAAAGCCTACCCGAAGGTACGCCTCGACATCGCTACCGGCCACAGCCGGAACATCTACCAGCAGATGCTGGATTCCTCGCTGGACGTGGCAGTGCTGCGGGGCGAGTATCCGTGGGACGGTACCCAGTTCCTGCTCTCGCAGGAGAATATCTGCCTGATCTGCAGCGAGGAGAACAAGGACAGACCCATCTCCGATTACCTTTATATCGACCACAGCAGCGACGCCACCATCAGCGCCCAGATGGCCCGCTGGCGCTACGAGAACGGCGTGACCAACGATGTGGGCAATTTTGTGGTGGATAACATCATGGTCTGCCGTGAGATGGTGGAGCGAGGCCTTGGCTGGGCGCTGATGCCGGAAGTGGCGCTGGATAACTTCAAGGGCTATGTCAAGCCCTGCACCTTCGAGAACGGCGAGCCCTTCGTCCGGCGCACCTATATTTTCTGCCAGAGAGATGCAGCCGCCCTGCCGCAGGTGCAGCTCTTTATGGACATGCTCAAAAAGCACCGCTGAGAGGAGAAAAACATGGAAACGACTGTTTCGCTGGTCCAGATGCTGGATGCACGGGAGCGCCGGGTGCAGCACCAGCAGGAGCTGCTGGCCCGGTACCACAAGCCTCTCATCTGCTTTACCATGAATATCTGCGGCCCGGTAAAGGATTCGCCCCTCATCCGGCGGGGCTTTGCGCGGGGGCGTCAGCTGCTGCGCCAGCAGTTTCTGAGGGCAAAGCTGACGCCGCTGTATCAGGACGCCGTCCGGGAAGTGACCGGCTGCGAGGCATTCTATGTGCTGGACGCCGACCCGCTGACCATCAAGAAATTTACCACCGACATCGAGGACGCCACCCCGCTGGGGCGGCTGTTCGACATGGACGTTATCCGTCCGGACGGCCTCAAAGTGGACAGAGAAGAGCTGGACCTCGAAGGCCGCCGCTGTCTTATCTGCGGCGGGCCTGCTAAGGTGTGCAGCAGCCGCCGCATCCATACCGTGGCCGAACTGCAGGAAAAGACGACGGAGATCCTGACCGAGGCCCGGGACGCGCAGGACATTGCCGACGCGGCCCGTCTGGCCGTCCGCGCCCTGCTCTACGAAGTGACCACCACCCCAAAGCCCGGCCTTGTGGACCGGCGCAACAGCGGAAGCCATAAGGACATGGATGTGTTCACCTTCATGGACAGCGCCGCGGCGCTCTACCCCTATTTTGAAGCCTGCGCCCGGACGGGCCGCGAGACGGCGGAACAGCCCGCGCCCGAGACGTTCGCGGCCCTGCGGCCTCTGGGTTGTGAGGCCGAGGGCGAGATGCTGGACGCCACCGGCGGCGTCAACACCCACAAGGGCGCGGTCTTTTCGGTGGGCATCGTCTGCGCGGCGCTGGGACGCCTCGACCGCTCCCTTTGGGTGGATGCAGCCCGCGTTCTGTCAGAAGTATCCGCCATGACGGCGGGCCTGACCGAGAAGGACTTTGCAGGCGTCACCGCCGAGAACGCCGCCACCGTGGGCCAGAAGCTTTATATCCGGTACGGCATCACCGGTGTGCGGGGGCAGGTGGAAGCCGGACTTCCCGCAGTGCTGAATGTCGGTCTGCCGGTGCTGGAAGCCGGGCTTGCCAAGGGTTACGACTTCGACCGCGCCGGCGGCGGCGCACTGCTGGCCATCCTGGCCAACAGCACCGATACCAACATCATCGCCCGCTCGAGCCGAGAGCGTCAGTTGGCCCTCACCGAAGAGCTGAAAGCCCTTCTGGCCCAGACACCTTACCCGGATAAAGATGTGCTCGCGGCGCTGGATGACCGGTTCATTGCGGAAAATCTCTCGCCCGGCGGCAGTGCTGACCTGCTGGCGCTGACCTGGCTGCTCCATTTTGTTACTACTGAGGGGAATATCGATGAGTGAATATACCATTTCGCAGGTCTATCCGACCGATAAAACCGTTCTGGCCCAAATCGACGCACTGCTGGGTCAGGAGGGCATCCGCCGCGACGGCAATCTGGACTACATCTGCGCCATGTTCGACGAGGAATACAACGTCATCGGCACCGGCAGCTGCTTCGGCAACACCCTGCGGTGCTTCGCCGTCAGCAGCGCCCATCAGGGCGAGGGTCTGCTGAACCAGATCATCACCCATCTCATCGAGGTGCAGTGCGCGCGGGGGAATATGCACCTGTTTCTCTACACCAAGGTGAAAAGCTCCAAGTTTTTCGGCGACCTCGGCTTCTACGAGATCGCCCGGGTGGAGGATACCCTTGTCTTCATGGAGAACCGCCGCGACGGCTTCGGGGCTTATCTGCGCGATCTGGAAAAGACCAGGACCGAGGGTAAAAGTGCGGCCCTCGTCATGAACGCGAACCCTTTTACCCTCGGTCATCAGTATCTTGTGGAAAAAGCCGCTGCCGCCTGCGACACGCTCCACCTGTTCGTGGTCAGTGAGGACGCCAGCCTCGTGCCTTTCGCCGTGCGCAGGAAGCTGGTGGAGGCGGGCGTGGCCCATCTGCCCAACGTCGTGCTCCACGACAGCGGCCCCTACATCATCTCGAATGCCACCTTCCCCAGTTACTTCCTGAAGGATGAGGCAGCTGTCATCGACGGCCACGCCCGGCTGGACCTCGCCGTCTTTACGAAAATCGCGGCGGCGCTGAACATCACCGCCCGCTATGTGGGCGAGGAGCCTGCCAGTCAGGTGACGGGGCTTTACAACCAGATCATGTGCGAGCAGCTGCCCAAAGCGGGCATCGAGTGTGTCGTTGTACCCCGCAAAGAAGCAAACGGCAAGGCCATCAGTGCTTCCACCGTCCGCCAGTGCCTGCAGAGCGGCGACTGGGATACCCTCGAGACGCTGCTGCCCAAGACCAGCCTCGACTATTTCCGCAGCCCGGAGGCAGAGCCGGTGCTGGCACGCATCCGCAATGCGGGCAATGTCGTGCATTACTGAGAAGAACTTCCTCTCTCTTTGTGGTCATGACAACGAAAAGCGCAAACCAAAAAAAGCAGACGCTGCACAAAGCGTCTGCTTTTTTTGTATCATTCAGTTTGTGGTCTGGGCGGCGGACTGTATCATCTTCCAGACAGACTCGATGCTCTGGCGTATCTGAGCCAGCGTGGCGATGTCCTCGTCACTCATCCGGGAAGCCGGGGGAGAGAGCACCGTCTTGGCAGAAGTCACCGTGCCGGTGAGCTGGATGTGGACGTTGTGGTCCGGGATGGTCAGCAGCACATGGATGGGCGTGGTCTTCGAGAAGAGAGCGTCCGTCGAAAAGCCGAGCACGAGGGTCGTGCCGTCGGCTGCGGCGGGGAACTGATAGTAGCGGTAGCCGTCTCGCGCGGCGGAAGGAGAGACTTTTTTCAGCCCCTTGAGCGAGAGGGTGAAGCCGGAAAGCTCCTGCAGCTCGACCTTGTTCGTCTCGACGCCCAGCACGGCGGCAGCCTGCGTCTGGGAGATGTAGTCTCCGAGGCTCCACTCGGGCAGAAGAACGCTTGCGAGGGAGAGTTTATCGGTGACATCCTGACGCAGAACAGTGTAGAGCTGCCCGATGTCGAAAAGCGTCTCTTCCGAGTCGATATAGACCCGGGTGAAGGGAGACGTCTTGACGGAGTCGTCTTCGTTGAGCTGGTAGAAGGAAAGCTGCAGCTTTCCGGGCGCATACTGCCCGCTGACACTGCCGCTGGAAGCGTTCACCCGCTCGAGGATGTTCAGCAGCGGCGGCTTATCCGGGCTGTTGGGCGCTATCTCATACCGGAAGGTGAAGGATGCACCGGTTTGCAGAGCCGAGATTTTGCTGTGCAGCTGGAAAAAGACCACGCCCACAGCGGCCACTACAGCCACCAGCACGACCGCTAAAGCAACAAACAGTGGATTGACACGTTTTTTTGGAGATGCCATCTGCAAGACCTCCTGTCATAGACTCTATGATTATAGCATACGAGCAGGCAGACAAAATGTCAAGCCGGAACTTGACGTTATCAGACGGTCAGCGTATACTGTCTGGTACGTCTTATATAAGGTAAAGGGAGGCAGAAATGAAAATAGCGATACTTGGCACCAGCGGCAGCGGAAAATCCACGCTGGCAAAGCGCCTGGGGGAGAGATACGGCCTGCCGGTGCTCCATATGGATACCGTGCATTTCCTGCCCGGCTGGGTGGAGCGGCCCTTCGCCGAGGAAGAAGCCATTGTCCGGCAGTTTCTCGACGAGAACGCAGGCGGCTGGGTCATCGACGGCAATTATAGCAAGACCTGCTATGCCCGGCGGCTGGAAGAAGCGGATAAGATCATCGTGCTCTGGTTTTCACCGCTGGTCTGCCTCTGGCGGGCGGTACGGCGCTGGCAGCAGAACAAAGGCCGTGTGAGGGAGTCGTCTGCGCCCGGGTGCGAAGAGAAGATAGATGCCGAATTTGTTCGCTGGATCCTCCACGATGGGCGCACCGCCAAAAAGCGGGCGAAGATGGAGAGGATCGGGGAAAAGTATCCCGAAAAGTATGTGATGATACGAAACCAGCGGGAGCTGGACAAGTTTTTGGAGAGGCGGGGGTGATTTATAAGATTAGCGGCTTCACGCGCTGGCAGCGCGGGGTCAGAGCGCTTTTTCGCTGGGCTAAGTTCTCTTTTGCGTGCCAAAAGAGAACCAGAAAACCACCAGCGATTTCGACGCGCTGGATCCACGAGAAAGGGGCTGCTCGCCCCTTTCAGACCCCGAAGGGGAAGTCGAAACGGA
>OJPO01000500.1_pt1 | contig 22137 bp, 18 predicted proteins | sample 1598541 | NCBI WGS metagenome assembly OJPO01 (sample SAMN03922453, study PRJEB24848) | human gut metagenome | isolation source: stool sample | host: Homo sapiens | place: Germany | collected 2009-11
CCAATTATACCAGAACCAGCTATTTAATGGCTTTATTTGCAGAACGTTATACTAGTCCCTGATAAAGGTTGTCAGTGGTTCGAATCCCGGCATCTCCACCAAACACAAAGACCGGGATCTTATCCCACTAACGTTGGCATTTTAACAAGATGACTAAGATCCGGCAGTACAAAAATTAAAAAACATCAACTCCCGCACAAATCAATTTCGGATTTTTTGTCAACAATTTCCAACCGAATGGCACGACAAGTGAGGATGCAAGTTTTTTTGTGTCCAGGCGACAATAGCGCTCCCGTAGGGCGCGAAAGGAATCACCGTGGCACACCGTACATTCAACTGACAAGCAAGGCTGAAAGCGCCGGTTTGCAGGTAACGGTTGTATCGCCAAGGAAGCTCAAGCCCACTCAGCACAATCTGCTGACGGACAAATTTGTCAGACATGAACTTTGGGAGCGCCGCGTCCGATTGGGCGACAGTGCCGACGATCGCTGGATTGATCGCGATGCGGCAGCCTGTCTGAACCTGTTGTACGCAGACATCAAAAAGCACAAGTACGACCCGGAGCGGATCCGTGAGGCCGTTCTAGCCGGAGTAGCAGCCTGGCTTGACGCCGGTGTCGTCCTTCAATATCAAGTCCGAGAAGGGACCACTGAGCGCGAGTTCAGGAGATTCCGACGGCATGGGATTCCATCCCTAACCGTACAAGGACTGCGTCAGCAAGGATTTCGTGGCGAGACTGACAGTTCCGGGGCAACCTGAATCAAAGGACTCGCCCGATTTGCTTTCAAATCGGACGGGGAGCAGTCACGATAGCTTCTTCCACTTTGAGAAGTTCGACCACAGAGCAGACATGGGAAGGGCGAAGAGTCCATTTCCACCGGATCGCACTTCGTTGCCGGCGTAGAGAATGATCCCGTTGAAGTTGTCTTTGCCGACGAGATCCTGGAACCATTTCAAATGCCTGAAGTCATCGGAGCTGACGCTTTCGCTCGCCTTCACCTCAATACCGACAATATGCCCTGTCTCGTTGGTGATTAGAAAATCGATCTCATGGCTGCGAGAACGGAAGTAATTCAGCTGCCAGGTTGGGTTGAGGTCAACTTCCGGCATAAGTTGGTTGTAGACCCATGTTTCAACAAGCTTTCCACCTTCATTTTGAGATTTTTCACTACTTTCTAGAATCATTGCTGGATTGAGAATGTGTAGGTAGTGAGCCATTAGGCCGCTATCCGTCATAAAGCCTTTGGGGCTTGATCCAGGGCGGTCGTAATCTTTTTTAGTCCAACCGTCCACCATGTCAACGAGAAACATGGCTTCAATAGCGGACCAATATTTGTCTAGCGTCTGCCAGGAAATGGCAAATTGATTGGCCAAGGCGGATTTCTTTAACTCACGGCTGGAGAAGATGGCGGCACATTCCATGACCTTCTCGCAGATGGACATTTTGCGCGTATCCCATTGTGCCCTCATGTCCAGAAGAACCTGGTTTTGCAAATAGGACGCGTACCATCGGCTTCTTCCTGCCTGGGTCTTGATCGACAGTATTTCGGGATATCCGCCACGGATGACGGTTTCTAGCACCATTTCTTTGCTGCAATCAAACCTGAGGGAGAGCGGAAGGAGCCCGTCGAACAATGCTTGTAAAAAACCAGGCTGCATACTGCGTTGTTCGGCTTCGGAAAATGTTCGAACACGAACCAGGCCGGCACGACCGGCCAATGACTCATTGGCTTGAGGAAGCTTTCGGTAGTCCGACGACCCGGCGATGATGTATTGCCCTTTTTCCGGATTCCGGTCGACCTGGAACTTGATTTCTCCGATCAGCTGGGGAACCTTCTGAATTTCATCGATGACCAAAATATCAGGAGACCTGCGCCGAACGAAATAACTGGGATCGGCTACGGCTGCGGAAAAGTTTGCCTGCACGTCAAGAGATTGAAACTTGACGTGGGGCAGCGGAGTTTTTAGGAGTATCGTGGTTTTGCCGGATTGGCGACACCCAACCACGGAAACCACACGATGCGTTTCCAATTGGGCCAGAAGTTCGTGCGTTGCCCAACGCGGGATGATCCTAGGAGAGCCTGCCATGGAGAAACTCTAAAGTTTGAGATGGAGAAATACTAAACTATCACTTGGTTTTTTTCTAAATTAGGATATGGCAAAACTATAAACTATCTTATGGAGAAAGTCTAAACTAGAGATAGAAAAGCACTGTACGACAGTGACATTGGCTGATTGGCTTTTTGTGGCTAAAGAAGTGGGATAATACCTTCTGGAACCGTGTGTTCTACCGCGTGAGAATGGTGTTTTTTGCTCTCTTAGAGTACACCCAAAATAAACGACACCGTAAAATTGACCGACCGCAGCAGGTCATTCTGAACGATGCCGTAGAGCAACTGATGGAAGCCGGCGGCTTAACGGCCTTAACGCAGGCTCATTTCAACGAAGCGATGAAGATCGTAGCCCAACGCTTCATCAACGCCGCCCTGCAAGGGGAACTGAAGCACCATTTGACACAGGAAGACGAAAATCTCAACGAAGAGGAATCGTCGGCTGAGCGCGTTGAAAACAAACGCAATGGGTACAGCAAGAAAACGCTTCACGGCAATAAAGGCGATTTAGAAATCCAGGTTCCCCGCGATCGCAAGGGGACTTATGTTCCCCGCCTGGTACCCAAGCACTCACGGCATTTCAATGACTTCGATGACGCCATCATCGATTTATATGGACGCGGATTGTCCGCCCGTGAAATCACTGAGTTCATCAGAAGTCAGTGTCCAAAATCTATTTTCTTTCTCGAGGCAAGCTCCCTTCCACCGTTTTCGGACGCGGAAGCAACGCCTTCGGCCGGCCACGGCGAAACTGGTCTGAGTTTTGCCACTTTGGTGGCCTTCCATCCCGAGAACGAAGGCGGCCGCAGCAGAACCATATCCGCTCCGAAAGAAAATATCACAGAAAATCTCTTGATTTTCAAAGCTCTGGCTTACGATTGCCCCGGTCCTTCTCCATTCTCGGCTGACACGTGCAAAATACGGTTTCTCTGTACTTCAAGCTCCGTTATGTCAGCTCTTCTCTCCCGCCGCTCCTTTTTAACGCAGACGGCCGCTCTCGCCGCTGCAGGCATCCCGTTCACAGTCCCCGCTGCCGCTTCGTGGTCAGCTGAGGCCTTCGCCCGCACGCGCTCCGTAACCGACGCCGTTCTCGCGCATCCTTTCCTGCAGGAACTCGCCTCAGGCACCATCGCCCGTGAAAAGGTCCTCTGGTATCTCGCACAAAACGTCATTTACCTCAAGGGTTACGGTGAGAGCCTCACGCGCGTTGAAAAGCGTCTCACCGACGCCGCCGACCGCAGGCTTCTTACGCAATGGATTAAAGAAACGGCGCAGACCGAAGTCTGGATGCTTGAACTGATTGAAAAACTCAGAGACGGCCGCGACATCACAGCACTCACGCGCGTCAAACCCTCAACCCTTTTTTATGTGAGCTGGGAAGCCAAGGCCACGCTTGACAGCTCAGTCGGCGCCGCCTGGGCGGCACTTTTGCCCTGCTTTACGCTTTATGAAACCGTGGGAAAAATGATTGCCGCAAACGTGGCGCCCGGCAATCCCTACCAGGCGTGGCTCGGTGCCTACGGCGATCCGGCGTATTCAGAGACCGTTAAAAAAGCTGTGGGGCTCGCGGACCGGCTCGCAACTAGAGAAACCGCAGAAAACCGCGCACGGATGACGGAAAACTACCTCACGTCCTGCCGGCTTGAATGGATTTTGTGGGACGCCGCCTGGCGGCTTAAAGGGTGGCCCTTTTAGTCTTCACCGAATTCCCGCGACATCCGGCGCAGTCGCCCGATGAGGTAACCGGCCTGGTAGGCCGTCTGCTGCAGGGCAGAGAGCGCCGAATCAATATCGATTGCAGGGAGCCTGCCCGCAATGTACTTGGCGATTTCGTCCCGTAAAACATCTTCGGCGGGGCGCTTCTGAAGTTCAGAGAGCGCATCGAGGGCAATCCTCGCCTGAGGCGGCAACGCCTGCATCACCAAATCCACGTCTCGGCGGTCAATATCACCCATGGCCGTTGACTTCCTATCTTAAGAAAAAAGAAAACCCGGCCCGACAATTCTCTCATGTCCGCGGCCGGGTGTGCGTTTCCGGTAGCAGTCGCTGCCCCGGAAACTGACCGGTTAAGCCTTACCGATCTTGGCGAGCTTACGCCACGTATCGACCACGGTGTCGGGGTTCAGAGAAATGGACTCAATCCCCTCTTCCATGAGCCAGGCCGCAAAGTCGGCGTGATCGGACGGCCCCTGACCGCAGATACCCACGTACTTGCCGCGTGCACGGCAGGTCTTAATCGCCATCGAAAGGAGCTTCTTCACAGCGGCGTTGCGCTCGTCAAAGCTCTTGGCGACCAGGCCCGAGTCACGGTCAAGGCCGAGCGTCAACTGCGTGAGGTCGTTGGAACCGATCGAGAAGCCGTCGACGTAGTCAAGGAATTCGTCTGCCAAAAGGGCGTTGGACGGAATTTCGCACATCATGTTGAGGCGCAGACCGTTTTCACCGCGCTTTAAGCCGTTCTTTTCAAGAACCGCCACGGTTTCCTTGATTTCATCGATGGTACGGACAAAGGGCACCATGAGTTCGACGTTGGTGAGCCCCATTTCGTCTCGCACGCGCTTCATGGCACGGCATTCGAGTTCGAAGCAGTCCGCAAAGCTGTGGGCGATGTAGCGGCTTGCACCGCGGAAACCCAGCATGGGGTTTTCTTCTTCCGGTTCGTACAGAGCGCCGCCCGTCAACTTACGGTACTCGTTGCTCTTAAAGTCCGACAGACGCACGATCACCTTCTTGGGCCAGAAGGCGCAGGCAATCGTTGCCACACCTTCGGCGAGCTTACTCACGAAGAAGTCCAGGGGCGACTTGTAGCCCGCGGAGATGCGTTCAAGCTTGTCGCGGAGTTCACTCGGAATATTCGGGTAATCAAGGCAGAGCTTGGGATGCACGCCGATATTGTTGTTGATGATGAATTCCAGACGCGCAAGGCCCACGCCCTTATTCGGAATCTGGCAGAAGTCAAAGGCAAGCTGCGGGTTGCCGATGTTCATCATGACCTTCACGGGGATCTCGGGAAGCGCCCCGCGGCGCACTTCTTCAACGGCAAAGTCCTGGATGCCGCCGTAGATGTAACCGGTGTCGCCTTCGGCGCAGCTCACCGTGACGGGTTCGTTTTCGGTGAGCGATTCGGTCGCGTCACCGCACCCCACAACCGCCGGAATACCGAGTTCGCGGGCAATGATGGCCGCGTGGCAGGTACGGCCGCCGCGGTTCGTGACAATGGCGCTCGCCTTCTTCATCACCGGTTCCCAGTTGGGGTCGGTCATGTCGGTGACAAGCACATCACCCTTTTGCACGCGGTCCATTTCGCTGGCGTCAGCAACGATTCTCACCGGACCCGCACCGATCTTCTGACCGATGGCGCGGCCTTCGGCAAGGACCTTGCCGCGGCTCTTCAGAGTAAATTTCTGCTGCACGTCGGCGGTGTTCTGACGGCTCTTCACGGTCTCAGGCCGCGCCTGCAGAATGTAGATCTTGCCGTCGATGCCGTCTTTACCCCATTCAATATCCATGGGACGGCCGTAGTGCTTTTCAATGATGCAGGCAAATTTCGCAAGTTCAATGACGTCGTCGTCGGTGAGCGCAAAGCGGCGGCGGTCTTCGGGTTCCACGTCAACCGTGCGAACCGAGCGCCCGGAGGCTTTTTCCGGATCAAACTCCATCTTGATGAGTTTACTGCCCAAAGTGCGGCGCACGATCGGGTACTTGCCCGCGGCAAGGCTCGGCTTATGCACGAAGAATTCGTCGGGGTTCACGGCACCCTGAACGACGGTTTCACCCAGGCCGTAGCTCGCGGTCACAAAAACGACCTGATCAAAGCCGCTTTCGGTGTCAAGCGTAAACATGACGCCTGCGGCACCTTTATCCGAGCGGCACATTCTCTGCACGCCCGCGGAAAGCGCCACTTCCATGTGGGTAAAGCCCTTGTGGACGCGGTAGCTGATCGCGCGGTCGTTATAAAGCGACGCGAACACTTCCTTCATGCGGGAAAGGACCTGATCGATCCCGACGACGTTGAGGTACGTTTCCTGCTGGCCGGCAAAGGAGGCGTCCGGGAGGTCTTCAGCGGTTGCCGAAGAGCGCACCGCCACGGAAATTTCATCCTGGCCGTCTTTGAGCCACTCGTAAAACGCGCGGATTTCCTTTTCGAGTTCCGCAGGAAACGGCGCCTCTTCAATCCAGCGGCGGATTTCGGCGCCGGCTTCGGCGAGCGCCTTCACATCCTCCACGTCAAGAGCCGCGAGGCGCTTGGCGATACGGTCCTCAAGGCCGCTTTCCTTAATAAAGAGGCGGAAGGCTTCGGCCGTGGTGGCAAAGCCGTCCGGAACACGGATGCCCGCATCGGTAAGCTGACTTAAAAGTTCGCCCAGGGAGGCATTTTTGCCGCCGACGCGGTCAACGTCGGTCATGCGAAGCTGGCTGAAAGGGAATACGTAACGGCCTTGAACCATTTGATCCTCGTTTAGAAAAACGCAAGGGGGTTTTAAAACGTGCCGCCATTGTAGCCGCTTCGCGGCCCAAACGCCGCGCGCAAAGCCCCTTTTGTAACGGGCCTGTCACAAAGGAGCACAGGATTAAGCTGAAGGTTGATCTAAGAGAAAGGATTCAGCCGGCGACGCCGCCGCCCGTCCTCCCCGCTCTGTCATGCGTCTATCATACGGCTGATACAATGCCGCCACCTCCGACAACCAGCTTTCTTCACACAAAATGGCTGAGCAAAACAAAAATTGGCGTCCTGTTTTCATCGTGAGCGACGGCACAGCCATCACGGCCGAAACCCTCGCGCACTCCGTGATGACCCAGTTCCCGGATTTTGTCTACGAGCAGCACCGCATCCCGTTTGTGGATTCCGTGGAAAAAGCCCATCAGGTTGCTGAGCGCATCAGCCGCGTGCAGGCTGAAACCGGCGTGCGTCCCCTCGTTTTCTCCACGTTTGTGGACCCCACGATTTCGCAGGCCTTCCTAAAGCAAGCGCCGGGCTTTCAGGTCGAGCTCTTCCGTTCGTTTGTGGGCCCGATGGAGCGTGAGCTCGGCATGAAAAGCACCCACACCGTGGGCGCTACGCACAAGATTCAGAACGAAGAGCGCTACAACCAGCGTATTGCCGCGATCGACTACACGCTCACGCACGACGACGGTCAGACAAACCGGGGCCTGGATCAGGCCGACGTCATTTTGGTGGGCGTCTCGCGCTCAGGCAAAACGCCCACGAGCCTCTTTCTTGCGATGCAGTTCGGCATTAAGGTCGCCAACTACCCCTTAATTCCCGAGGACTTTGACCGCGGGACGCTCCCCGAAGCCCTTGAGCCGCTTCACAGCAAACTCTTCGGACTTTCCATTAAGCCCGAGCGCCTAAGCGAAATCCGCAATGAGCGCCGTCCGGGATCCCGGTACGCGAGCATTGAAAACTGCCGCGCCGAAATTGAAGCCGCCGAAAACCTGATGCACGCAAACGGTATCGAATGGCTCAATTCCACCACCAAGTCCATTGAAGAGATCGCTGCGACCATCATCGCGAAACTTCACCTCGAAAAAACGCGCAACACGTAAGTCTTTGCGCTGCCGGGGGCACTCTAAAGCCCCGGCAGCGTCCTCCCCTTTCCGATTTCTGATAAATCTTCTTGCACTCTATAGTATGTTTCCTATAGAGTCATCCGAAAATATCGCTCTGAACATATTTCAGGAACGGCATCACGAAAAACCCGTTCTTTGAAAATGTAGAATCACGAGACCTCAGCCGTCAGTGCCCTCCTATCAGACACGCGCGGCACTTCCAGTCAACTTTAGGATCACAAAAAATGAAGAAGCCTATTCGCGTTGCCGTGACCGGCCCTGCCGGCCAGATCGGTTATTCCCTGCTTTTCCGCATTGCCGCGGGCGACATGCTCGGCCCGGACCAGCCCGTGATCCTGCAGCTGCTTGAACGCGACACGCCGGAAAGCGCCCAGCGGTTAAAGGGCGTGATGATGGAACTGTCCGACTGCGCCTTCCCACTGGTAGCCGACATGATCGCCACGAGCGACCCGAAGGTCGCTTTCCGTGACGCGCAGGCTGCGCTCCTCGTTGGCGCCCGCCCGCGTACCAAGGGCATGGACAGAAGTGAACTCTTGTCCGCGAACGGCGCAATCTTCACCGTTCAGGGTAAGGCCCTTGACGAAGTCGCCGCCCGCGACGTGAAGGTTCTCGTTGTCGGCAACCCCTGCAACACGAACGCCTACATCGCCATGAAGTCGGCGCCCTCGTTGTCTGCAACCTGCTTTAATGCGATGCTGCGCCTTGACCACAACCGCTCCTTGGCTCAGCTTTCCGCCAAGACAGGGACGCCCGTAGCTGAAATCCGCCGCATGGCCGTCTGGGGCAATCACTCCAACACCATGTACCCGGATATCCGCAACTGCGAAATTGCAGGCAAGAAGGCCGCGGACCTCGTTGACGCCGAATGGTACGAAAAGGACTTCATCCCGACGGTGAGCACGCGCGGCGCGGCGATTATTGAAGCCCGCGGCGCAAGCTCTGCGGCTTCTGCAGCTGCTGCGGCGATTGATCACATGCACGACTGGTTCCTGGGCAGCAACGGCGGCTGGGTCACGATGGGTGTTCCGAGCGACGGCTCCTACGGCATCCCCGAAGGCCTCATCTGCGGTATGCCCTGCACCTGTGACGGCAAGGGTAACTATGAAATCGTGAAGGGCCTTAACTTTGAAGGTGAAGCCAAGGCGCGGTTGGACAAGACCGTCGCCGAACTCGCCCACGAAGCCGAGCTCGTCGCCCCTCTTTTCAAGTAATCTGACCGTTTAACGGCAAAGCCGGTTTCCTCACTCGGGGAACCGGCTTTTCTTTTAACAACAACGGATTAGCCGCCGATGTACTGCATTTCTACGCGCCTTAATCCCGCCGTTGCCTCCGTGCGGATTTCGGAATAGTGGTTGTCGCGGTTGGTCCAGATGCGCGCCACCGCCTCGAGAATTTCTTCGTCGGTGGCGCCGCCCCGAAGCATCGTGCGGATGTCATAGCCCCGGTCGGCAAAAAGGCACAGAAAAAGCCCGCCTTCGACCGAGAGCCTTGCCCGGGTGCAGTCCCGGCAGAAAGCCTGCGTCACCGAACTGATAAAGCCCACTTCGCCCGCGCCGTCGGCGTAGGCCCAGCGCGAGGCCACCTCCCCGCGGTAACAGGCATCAACCGGTTTTAAGGGCCACTTTGCGGAAATCTTCTGAACGAGCTCGCTTGAGGGCACCACCTCGTCCATGCGCCAGCCGTTGGCTGTCCCCGCATCCATGTATTCAATGAAGCGCAGCACAATGCCGGTGTTTCTGAAGTGCTCACACAAAGGGAGGACTTCACCTTCGTTCATGCCGCGCTTCACAACGGTATTAACCTTAACGCTTAAGCCCGCGGCGCGTGCCGCGTCAATGCCTTCCAGAACCTTGGCGGCCGGAAATCCCACGTCGTTAATCGACTGAAAAAGGGGTTCTGACAGAGCGTCCAGACTCACCGTGACGCGGTTTAGGCCCGCGGCCTTAAGTTTGCCTGCCATGCGCGCCAGAAGCGTCGCATTCGTGGTCATCGCAACGTCAAGGGGCTGCCCCTGCCGCGTGCGGATGCCTTTTAGTTTATGAACGAGCACATCGACGTTCTTGCGCAACAGCGGCTCTCCCCCGGTCAGCCGCACCTTTTCGATTCCGAGCTTTACAAAGATTCTCACGAGCCGCTCGATTTCTTCAAAGGTGAGAAGCTCCGTGTGCGCGAGAAACTGATGGCGGCTCGGAAACTTTTCCTTGGGCATGCAGTAGCGGCAGCGGAAATTGCAGGCGTCGGTGACCGAAATTCTGAGGTCTCTCAAAGGCCGCCCCCGCGTGTCGATGATGCGTCCGCCTTCTTCGCGCACGGCCCCCGTGACGGGCACCGGCAGCGACAAAACCGCAGCGCGTGCGTGCTCACGGTCAATGACGGGAATAACAACAGCGGACATGAAACAGGCGGAAAGTTCGAAGGGGACGAAGCCCGCATTGTAGCGGCCCGGGGCTCCCTCCCGTCAATCTCCAAAGGAATTAGGCCGGCAGCACTTTAAACGGTTACAAATTTCTTAACGCCGTTAAGCTTAACCGCGTTAAGAAAAACAGATAACTGATACTAAATAGAAAATGTCTTAATTATTAGAAATTAAAACGCATCAGCGGCCCGCAGGCAACCCCGTCGCTCTGTCCGCTTTGCGCTCTGCCTGCTACCGGAAAACCGACATAATCGCGTCGACAGCGAGATCCGCCGTCGGCCGAAGAAGCGACTCATGCAGCGCCGTAAAGCGCTCGGCGAGTTCCGCGGCGCGGGAGGGCCGCATCTCATGAATGAGGCCGCACGCGAGGGCGTCGGGCGTACAGAAGTACTGCAGAAACTCCGGCACCACCACGCTTTGTAGCAGGATGTTCGGCAGGCTCACGTACGGGATGAGCCCTTTTTTACGAAACATCATGGCCGTCAACCCCGGCATGACGTACCCCACGACCATCGGCTTTTTATAGAGCGCCGCTTCAAGGGCTGCGGTACCCGAAGCCGTCATCACGGCGTCACTGGCTTCAAGCACCCGGTGGCTTTTACCGGTAATGACGGTGGTTCTCTCCGCGATCCGCGGATACTTTTTCACCGCGTTTTCAATCTGCGCGCGGCGGGCGTCATCGACCGCCGGAATCACAAAGTATCCGGCCCCAAGCCTCTCAAGCAGCCGCTCGCACGCCTGAAAGAAAATGGGGGCGCACCCGGAGACTTCACTCACGCGCGACCCGGGCAGAACCGCAAAAAGGGGCTCCCCCTTTGTATCCAGACCGAGTTCCGCGCGCGCGGCCGCGGGGTCGGGCTTCATCGGAATGATGCCCGCCAAAGGGTGCCCCACGTAGGTTGCCGGAATCCCCGCCTGATCGTAGATCGTCTTTTCAAAGGGAAAGATGAGAAGCACGTGGTCCGCAGCCCGCCGGATCTTTTCAATGCGCTCGGGCCGCCACGCCCAAATCGAGGGCGAGACAAAATGCACCGTGGGGATCCCTTCACGCCTTAGGGCCGTTTCAATGCCGAGGTTGAAGTCAGGCGCATCCACGCCGATAAAGGCGCGGGGGTGCAGGGTCTTGATGCGGCTGATCATGCGGCTTCTGAGCCACAAAAGGGACGGGAGTTTCTTTAAAACCTCGACGTACCCCATCACCGAGAGGCGGTCACTCGTATACCAGGGAAAAAGCCCGGCTTCAAGCATCTTTTCGCCGCCGATACCGAACTGCAGGGCCCCTCCCATGCGGCGCTCAAGTTCCGGGAGAACGAGGCTGGCGAGAAAGTCGCCGCTTGCCTCACCCGCAAGCCAGGCAACGCCGCTTGAAGGCGAGCGCGACACCGCGGGCACCAGGGCCGTCACTGCACCCGTCATCGGATGATGCCGCGGGGGCTGTTTTGAACGAAGTCCTTCAGGTGCGTGAGTTCCGCACGGTATTCTTCCGGAGCCCCGTCAATAATCGTCTGCATTTCGGCGACGGCATCGGAAACAAGGTTTCCTTCCCGGTAAATCGCGTGATAGCAGTCTTTGAGAAGCTTTAAGAGTTCGGCCGAAAACCCGGCGCGGCGCAGACCCACGAGGTTGAGGCCGTGGGGCTGCGCGGGGTTACCCGAGCAGATCATAAAGGGGGGCACATCACGCAAAATGCCGGAGGCGCCCCCGACCATGGCCCGGCGCCCGACGCGCGTGAACTGATGCAGGCCCGTCTGGCCCCCGATCACGGCGTAGTCTTCGACGGTGACATGGCCGGCTAAAGCGCAGTTATTGGCAATAATCGTGTTGTCGCCCACCTTGCAGTCGTGCGCAACGTGGACGTTGGCCATCAGAAGGTTTCCGCTTCCCACCCGCGTAATCCCCTCGTCCTGGACGGTGCCGATGGAAAGCGTGCAGTTTTCGCGGATGACGTTATTGTCTCCGACAATGAGGACGGTGTCTTCACCGGCGTACTTTTTGTCCTGGGGTTCGCAGCCGATCGCAGCGCCCTGAAAGATGCGGTTACCCTTGCCGACGGTCGTAGAGCCCCTCACGGTCACGTGACTCATGAGAACAGTACCCGCTCCGATTTTCACCTTGCCTTCAACGATACAGAAGGGCCCTACGACAACGCTCTCATCGAGCTCAGCCTTCGGATCCACAAGGCTTGACGGATGAATGACCGGCATAGTTTTATCTCCGCAGAAGTTTGTACGGTATTGTCCTCACAAAAACGAAACCGCGCAAGAGTTTGAGAAAAAATCTTGCGCGGCTCAACAGATTGGGGACAGATTTATCTGTGCGTTATTCCACCGGACGGCGGGCGCACATCATCTTGGCGGTGGCGGCAACGTGGCCGTCAACGGTTGCAACGGCTTCGTACCAGCCGATACCGGCACGGTCCTTGATGTACTTGCACTCAAAAATGAGCTGGTCTCCGGGGATCACCACGCGCTTAAAGCGCGCTTCATCAATACCGGCAAAGTAAAAGAGCGCCTTCTCTTTTTTCTGCTCTTCGGTCAAACGCGACATCGCAAGCACCGCACAGGCCTGCGCCATGGCTTCGATGATCAACACACCGGGCATCACCGGGAATTCCGGGAAGTGTCCCGTGAACTGCGGTTCGTTGGCGGTAACGTTTTTCAGAACCTTGCAGGTCGTCAGATCCTCGCTGATTTCGAGCACACGGTCAATCAGCAGAAACGGATAGCGGTGCGGAAGCATCCGCATGATGTCATTGATATTGGTGGTCATAGTGCTGAAATCAGCTTCAGGCTTTACGAAAGGAAATGAGGGGTGCGGAAAACTTTTCCGCAACGCCAGCGCATGATAAACCGTAGGGAGCCGCGCGGCATGAAAAATCCCCGCCGCAGTCGTAAAACCGTGACGGGGATTTTCCCTCTCATCCGAATTAATGAGGCGCTTTAGCGGCGGCTCTCATCGGCGCGGACAGCCACGGAATTGAGTTCATAAGCGCTTGCTTCACGCATACCGTGAATCTTGCGGCGGCCGCTGTAAACCTTGGCCATCGACATGGCGGTAAGAATGGAGAGCACCCCCACCGCAACGATGTAGAACCCGAGCCCCATCGCACCGAACGTATCGGGGTGCGTCTTACCGTAGGTGTGCAGTGCAAACGCAAGCTGCGGCGTCACGGCGCCCGAGATGGCGTAGGCGATGTTGTAAGCAAAGGAAATACCCGAGAAGCGGATGCGCGGTTCAAAGACGTCGCTCATGAAGATCGGGCAGAAATTCATGATGCCGCCAAAGAAACAGGTCGCCATGTAAAGAATCCAGGCCGTGGTGTTGTTCACCGCCCCGGAGTAAAGCTCCATGAGGAAGAGGAACCCGCAGAGAGCAAACCCGGCACTAAAGAGAATGCACACCGAGCTCGGACGGAAGTGATCCGACAATTTACCGGTGATCATGCAGCTCGCGACAATGCACACAAGCCCGGAGAGCTGGAAGTACACCGTGTCAAAGGGGTTGAGCTTCATGACGCCGCCCGCAAAGGTGGGCATCAGCAGAATGAAGATCACGATACAGGTTGTGAGCACCCAGGTAATAAACATCGAAATCCAAATGCCGTAGCGCGAGGTCTGAAGCACTTCCTTTAAGGGGAAGCGGGCAAGAACCTTGCTCGAGCGCATCTTCTGAAAGACCGGGGTTTCCTGCAGGAACCGGCGCAGGTAGATCGAAATCAGACCGAAGATACCGCCCAGGACAAAGGGAACACGCCAGGCCCAGTCATGGAGTTCCGGCTGCGTGTAGATAAAGTTCATCGCAAGGGTCACAACGCTGCCCAACAAAATGCCGGCCGTCACGGAGCCCGTCAGGATGCCGAGATACGTGTTCTTCTGGCCCGCGGGCGCGTGCTCATGAATAAAGACCCAAGCCCCCGGGAGTTCCCCGCCGATTGCGATACCCTGGCAGATACGCACAAAGATGAGCAACAGGGGCGCCGCGTAGCCGATCGTTTCATAGGTCGGCACGATCGCCAGAGAAAAGGTCGGGATGACCATCAGCGCAATCGAGAGCATGAACATGTTCTTGCGGCCGAAGCGGTCACCGAAGTGCGCCATCACGACGCCCCCGAGAGGACGTGCGAGGTACCCTGCGGCAAACGTGCCGTAGGTGTTGAGTAGTGCCCAGAACTCACCGATGCCCGCCGGGAAGAAGTGTTCCGAAATAATCTTGGCGAAGAAGAAAACGATAATGAAGTCGTAAAATTCCAGAACCCCGCCCAACGAAGAAAGCCCGAGTGTTTTCCACTCCTGCTTATTGAGCGTTCCAGATGCATCGGTGCTCATAGCTGCACTGCTCCAACAAAAACAAGTGAAACAAAAGATGAGTAAGACGCTTCCTTTCGTGCGTCTTCTTTTACCCCATCATCAGAATTCGGGTGAGTCTACGCGCGCGAACCTGTATTTCCGCAGGATTTTTAGGGCTTTGCCCCCTTTCTTTCGGACTTTCTTAATTAAAGACGAGGCGGTTAGCCAATGCCGCTTAAGGCGAGTTGCCTAATTTTCGATTTTCGTCCCGCTTCCCGTTTACACAAACCAAGCCGAAAACGTACGGCAAAAACAGCTTTTCCCGTGCCTAAGAATTAAGCACGGATAAAAGTTCCTGAGATTTCAGAGCGTTTCATTTTTGCGCGGCGGGTTGTTCACAGGTTTTGTGGAAAACTTCACTGTATCGATACCGTTGATTTTTCATTATTTCATTTGATTTCAATGGTTGCATATGGACGAAAGTTTGAAAATCAACGGCAAAACCGCACGGCTGCACGCTTGGCGCAGGCTGCGTCAACGATGCCGCAAGACGTTCCATAAAATTTTATCGGAAAATGTACGTAAAAACCCTTCCTTAAACGTGAAACAAAGGGCAGAATCTTGAATCTGAGCGGACCAGAACCTAAAATTTCGATCATAAAAATTTCTACAACCCCAAAGGAGCATTTCCCATGCTGGGCGTCATCATTACGCTCGCTGCCGTTGCGGCGATTGCGTACTTCGTCATTAAAAACTACTACCCGCCGATCATCCTTCTGATCATCGGTCTCATTCTGCTCTTGATTGCCGGCCTCACAGGCACCCCGCCCGTGGGCGCCAAAACGAGCACCCACTTTTTCGGCTTTGACCTCGCGCAGGCCTTCACAGATCTGATGAAAAGCCGCCTGCCGGGGCTGGGCCTCAACATTATGGCGATTGCCGGTTTTTCGTTTTACATGAACAAAATCGGAGCTTCGAAAGCGCTGGTAAAGCTCTGCATCAAGCCGCTTGCGGCAATCCGCTCGCCCTACCTCCTCTTAGCCGTCACCTACATCGTGGGGCAGCTCATGGCGCTATTTATTAACTCTGCCGTGGGCCTGGGGCTTCTGTTGATGGCCTCGATCTACCCCCTGCTCGTATCGCTCGGTGTGCGCCGTGCCGCAGCCGCTGCGGTGATTGCGTCCACGTGCTGCCTTGACCTGGGACCGGGTTCCTCAAACGCCATGCGTGCCGCCGACCTCATCAACACCGATGTCGTCACCTACTTTGTGCAGGGCCAGATTCCGGTGGCTATCTGCGTAATGATTGCCGTTGCCGCCGGACACTTCCTTGTGCAGCGCTGGTTTGACCGCCGCGAAGCCGCCAAAGGCATTGTCGACACGCCCGCCGGTGACACGTCGGATAAAACGAAAGACGCCTTCGAGGGTGCCGGTCCCGTGCACTATGCGATTCTCCCGATCCTGCCGCTTTTCCTTCTGATCGTCTTTTCTCCGATGGTCTACAGCGCGGTAAAACTCTCCCTTGTGACCGCGATCATCGTCTCTGTTCTGATTGCCTTCGTGGTGGATCTCATCACGCGCCGGTCCTTTAAGACGAGCTGCAAGGACAGCCAGTCGATTTTCGAAGGCATGGGTAAGGTCTTCACGTCCACTGTGAGCCTTATCTGCTGCGCTGAACTCTTTGCCCTGGGGCTCACCAAGCTCGGCGGCATCAGCACGCTCATTCAGTTGGCGGCAAGCCAGGAAGGCTCGGGACTTTTCCTGATGCTCTTTATCATGCTCGCGATCATGATCATCGCGACCGTTGTAACGGGGTCCGGGAACTCCGCGTTCTTCGCGTTTTCGCCCTTGCTGCCTGAAGCTGCGGCAAGCGTTGGCTACAACACCATTGCCCTGGTCGTTCCCGTGCAGTTGGCGGCCGGGCTTTCCCGCGCCATGAGTCCGATTGCGGGTGTTGTGATTGCCGTGTCCGGCATTTCCGGCATCACGCCCATTGAACTCATACGGCGCACGATTCCGGTGATGATCATCGGCATTATCGTAAACGTCGCGGCTTCCCTTCTTTTCCTCTGATCCATTTCGTAAGGTGAATACAAATGGCACTTCTCATTAAAAACGCTCATGTCTATACGCCGGCTGACGCCGGCATCAAGGATGTCCTCATCGTCAACGACCGCGTGGCGGCCGTTGAGGACAACCTCACCGTCACGATGCCGGATCTGGCAACACTTGACGCCAAAGGCCTCATCCTCACGCCGGGCTTTATTGATCAGCACATCCACGTCACCGGTGGCGGCGGCGAAGGCGGGCCCAGGACCCGCACGCCCGAACTTGTTCTCTCCGAACTCATCGCCTGCGGCACCACAAGCGTCGTGGGTGTTTCCGGTACTGACGGCACCTCCCGCTCCATTCCGAATCTTCTTGCGAAGATCCGGGCGCTTAAAGCCGAAGGGGTTTCTGCGTGGATGTACACGAGTAACTACGCCTATCCTCCGACAACCTTAACGACTTGCGTGCGCGACGACCTCTTTTTCGTGCCGGAAGTTGTAGGTGTGAAGATCGCGATGGGGGACCACCGCTCAAGCTTCCCGAGCGAAGACGAAGTCCTGCGGCTTCTCACGCAGATCCGCGTGGGCGCGATGGTGGCCGGAAAACTCGGGGTTCTGCACATTCACCTCGGAAACATCCCCGGGCCCTTTGAAATCTTCGGGGATATCGTGAAGCGCGGCTTTCCGATCCGCCACATCCGTCCGACGCACTGCGCGCGCGACAAGGCGGTCTTTGAGGGCGCTGTGAAGTTTGCGGTTGCGGGCGGCTACATGGACGTCACGACCGGCGGGTCCTGCGCTTTTGCCACTCCGGCGCACGCGGCGTTTGAAGCGCTCAAAGCTGGCGTTCCGGCCGATCATCTCACGATGAGCTCGGACGGCCACGGCTCGGTCCCGCGCTTTAACGAAAAGGGCGAAATGGTGGGCTTGGGTGTGGGCGGCGTTGCAAGTAACCTGCGCGACATTAAGCGCCTCATCGGAGAGCTCAACGTCCCGATGGAGACAGCGCTTGCGCTTTTGACGCGCAACGTTGCAAAGGCGCTGGAACTCAAAGGCAAGGGCGAAGTCGCCGCCGGGAGTTCCGCCGACCTCTGCCTCTTTGACGAGAACATGAACCTTCGCCACGTTTTTGCCCTGGGTCAGCAGATGATGCGTGACGGCGAAATCATCGTGAAGGGTACGTTTGAAGAGTAACTGCGTATCTCCTGAGCTCAAACCCGCGTCAGGCCTGGTCCCGGCGCGGGTTTTGTTTTGGCGGGTCTCCAGACCTTCTTTTTCGTCCGCTTTTGTGCAGAGCGGCAGCTACGTACTTCGGGGACCCGCTTTGCCGCAAGGCATTCCCCCGTGGGAAGAAGATGGACTCCATGCGAAAGTGTGGGGCCCACATTTTTTCTGCCTCGTCATTTCCCGCACGCTGCTTATCAATTCAGCAGTTATTTCCCGTCCGTGCTGCCGCATGCGGCATAACGGGTGTTCTTGCCTGCGATATTTGTCAAGACAAACTTCCAGTTTTTTCTCAAAAAAACGGTAACTTTTTGCCATCCCCGGGGCTAGCCCCGGACCCCAGGATATTTGATCCACCAAAGCAGATCGCCTCGCATTACGCGGGGCGTTCTTTTTTCTGCTCAACGTCCTCGGCAGCAGGCTTGTCGGGGTTCAAGAACTGACTCCCGGCAGGCTCGCAGTTCATCACCTTACCGCGAATCCAGCGCTCAGGATGCCAATTCCGGGCCGCTTCGATGACCTGCTTGGGCTTGTTCAGGATATCGACATCTACCGCCCTTCTTTCGGAAATGAGCCGGCCTTACTGATCCTCAGGAGGTTGTCAGGCAACCCGCGCAGCGGTTAGCGCCTGATCCAGATCCGCCGTAATATCCTCTGCCGCTTCAATCCCCACTGACAGACGAATGAGGTCATCGGTCACGCCGATCGCGTCTCTTAAGTCCTTCGGGTACGCGCCGTGCGTCATTGTGGCCGGATGGCACACGAGGCTCTCGACACCTCCGAGGCTTTCAGCCAAACTGACAATCCTCAAGGCCTTAAAAAAGCGCTTGTAGTCATAACCCGCTTTAAGCCGGAAGGAAATCATGCCGCCCGCACCCTTTGCCTGCTTTTTCTGCAGTTCGTACCCCGGATCACTTTCAAGTCCCGGATACCAGACGCGGTCCACCGCCCGGTGGTTCACCAGAAACGCCGCCACCACTGACGCGTTTGCCAGGTGCCGGTCCATGCGCACGGCAAGCGTTTTGATCCCCCGCACCAACAGGTACGAATCAAAGGGCGGCAACACCGCACCCAAAGCGTTCTGCAGAAACCCGATTTTCTCCGCAAGCGCCGCGTCCTTTACAACCGCCACACCCGCTATCACGTCGCTGTGGCCCGCAAGGTACTTCGTCGCGCTGTGAAGCACAATGTCGGCGCCAAGCGTCAGCGGCCGCTGCAGGTACGGCGTCATAAAGGTGTTGTCCGCAATCACATGCACATTCTTTTCGTGCGCGATGCGCGCGGTCTTTTCAATGTCCGTGACCGCCAGCACTGGGTTGGCAGGGGTTTCAATAAAAAGCCCCCGAACGTCATCGGTTAAAGCCTCCCGCAGCGCCGATTCATCCGCGTACTCAACGATCGTCATCCTGAGCCCGAAGCGGTTAAACACCTGGTTTAACAACCGGTAGGTACCGCCGTAGACGGTTTTAGGAAGCAGTATCCGGTCGCCTTTACTGAAGAGCGATAGGACCGTCGTCACGGCCGCCATGCCGGAAGAAAACGCAAAACCCTTCACACCCTCTTCAAGCTGGGCAATGAGCGTTTCAGCGTCCTTTCGGCTCGGGTTGGCCGTACGGGCGTATTCAAATCCCGCCTTATTGCGCCCGAATTCCGGAAGCCTGAAGGTGGAAGAAAGATAAACCGGGACATTGACGGCGCCGGTGAATTCGTCACCGCGGCTGCCGCCCTGAATGAGCAGGGTTTCAAACGCGCGTTTTTCACTCATTTTTCTGACTCCTCAAGTTCCGAAATCGTGTTTAAGTCGTAGGGTGTGGTCTGGTAGACGTAGTAGTTAAGCCAGTTTTCGTACAAGAGACACCCGTGGGCGCGCCAGGAAAAGGCCGGGGTCTTCGCGGAATCATTGTCCGGGTAGTAGTTTTCAGGCAGCGCAGTGCCCATGTCCTTGGCGGCATCGCGCCGGTATTCCGCATCAAGCGTCATGCGGTCGTACTCGGGGTGACCCATCACAAAAATCTGGCGGCCGTTTTCAGTGGAAAGAAGATACGGCCCGGTCTTAACACCGGCAGCCAAAACCCGCAGCCGTTTTTCCCGCGCGAGGTCTTCACTGTTGATTGCCGCATAGCGGCTGTGGGGCGCATAAAAGATGTCGTCAAAGCCGCGCACAAGGGGGTTATTCGGCCGCAAAACCGTTTGGGGAAAGACGCCGAAAAGTTTTTCGGGGAGCGTCTCCTTACGGATCCCGAAATGGTGGTTTAAGCCGGCGACCGCCCCCCAGCAGACGTGCAGCGTGGAAAAGACATGCGTGCGGCTCCAGTCAAAGATGTCGGTTAGTTCCTTCCAGTAGGCGACGTCAGTAAAGGCCACGCGCCCCAGCGGTGCCCCCGTGATGATCATGCCGTCAAAGAAGCGCTCCCGGACGTTATCGGCCGTCGTGTAAAAGGCGTTTAAGTGTTCGAGCGCGGTGTTTTTGCCGGTGTAACTTGCGGTCTGAAGCAGCGTCAGCCTCACCTGCAGCGGGGTATTCGCCAAAAGTCTTGCGAGCTGGGTCTCCGTTGCAATTTTGGTGGGCATCAGGTTTAAGACGAGGATTTCCAGAGGCCGGATATCCTGGGTGCTCGCCCGCTTCGGGCTCATCACAAAAATATTTTCCTGCGCGAGACTCCGGGAGGCAGGAAGCTCCCCGGGCAAAACAATCGGCATCGGTGTGGTTCCGTTCAACGTTTGTAAGGTGCTGCGACTATAGCGGGCCCGATCCCGAATTATCCCTGCGGGCTTTGGCAATACCGCAAACCGCGGCGCACGAAATACGAACACTCGGCGGCCCTTGCGGTATTACCGCCGGAAGCGGGCGGCAAAGCACCTCACCTCGGTTACGATGCCCGGCATACACAGGCGTCCGGCTCCTCGGCCGGAACACAAAAAAACACGCACGGGTCAAGCGGCCCGGCAACACAGGCAAGAAACATGACAACCACGAAACTTAAGGCAGCGGCCTTTGCGCCGGCGGCCTTCACGGCAGCGGGTGCCTCGGCCACGGTACTCTTAAACAGCTCCTACGACGTCGCCCGCGAACTCTTTGCAGCACTGAATCCCGGCTACATCGCCCAGTGGGACAAGGCGCATCCGGACGACAAACTCACGATCCGTCAGTCGCACGCGGGGTCCTCGATTCTCGCGGACAAGGGGCGTCTCATTCCCAAAAAACGGCAGACGAGGCTTGCAAACAACAGCTCCCCTTTTATTCCACAACGGCCTTTCTCGTGAGAAAAGGCAACCCCAAGGGCGTGCACGACTGGTCGGATCTTGCCAGAAGCGCCGTCTTTCCCGAACCGTTGTCTCCGGCAATCACGTTCATGCCAGGTTGAAATTCGGCTTCAAAACTTTCAAAAGTCCTGAAATTTCTAGGCTGAAGGTGCTTGATGTACATAGGAACTGCGTCAGGATGCACTGAGTTCCTGCATCATAGGCAGGCACCTGCGGATCTGCATGGTTTCTTTCGCGTGCAGCAACAGTGCATGCAAAAAGCAAACCGGCAGGCAGCTGTCACACCGCTCCCTTGGCCCACTTCCCGTACCGAAGCCGCAGAAGAAACACAGAGCCCCTCACGCAAAGCTCAATGCACATGGCGGTCCACACACCCGCAAGGCCATAAGACGGCGCAAGGACCAGCGCGAGCGTGAGCCGCACAAACCACATGCTCGCAAGGTTCATTGAGGCGGGCACAAGCGTGTCCCCCGCTCCCACAAAGACGCCGTAGGAAACAATCGCCGCCGCAAACATGGGCTCGGCCCAGGCTTCAATGCGAAGCACCGTGGTCGCAAGATCAATCACTTCGCTCACGCTTGTCATCCAGCCGATCAGTACCGGCGCCGCAAACCAGAGAACCGCGTCCATGAAGGTCATGACAAGCATGCCGCCTGCCACACACTTAAAGGCAATGCGCCGCGCGACGTCTCTGCGGCCCGCGCCGATACTCTGCCCCACAAGCGTCGTTGCCGCCTCACTCACACCGTACCCGGGCATATAGCAGAGGCTCTCAACGGTAATCGCAAGCGAATGCGCGGCGACTGCCGCCACCCCCAGAGGCGCAACAATCGCGGTGGAGGCAATCTGCGCGCCGCACATCAAAACGCGCTCGGCACCCACCGGAAGCGCCAGACGCAGCGCTTTTTTAAGCGTCAATACCTTGGGACGGAAATTGCCTTCCCCCGCAAAGTGCGCAAGCACCGGACTTTTACGGGCCAGAAACCACAGTGTCGCAACCGCCACAATCACTTCGGCCGCAGCCGACCCCCAGGCTGCGCCTTCCACGCCCATGCCGGCTCCGGGCATCTCAAAACTCACCCCCAGCCAGTAAACCGTGCCTAAACAACCCGCGCTTGAAAGCGCGGGGTTTCCTGACACGGTGCAGGCTTTCCCGTAACAGCCAAGGTTTTTGAGGCCTTGTCTGCCCGGGCGTCCCCTGCACCACAGGAACATTTA
>OJPO01000647.1_pt1 | contig 17853 bp, 20 predicted proteins | sample 1598541 | NCBI WGS metagenome assembly OJPO01 (sample SAMN03922453, study PRJEB24848) | human gut metagenome | isolation source: stool sample | host: Homo sapiens | place: Germany | collected 2009-11
TGTTCTTTGAAAACTGAATAGTTCCGTCATCTGGTACTCCGATAATGATACTTCCGTAATTCGCGGCCCGGTCACAAAGCAGACGGGGTGGCTGAAATGCCAATGAAGCGGTACAAGTCCGCTGCCAGATGTTCATGCCCCACTCGCAGGGGGCCGAGGGCGAATATGCGAGACCTTTAATCATATTGATCCGGGAACTGTCGGGTACGTTCCACGCGTCCAGCAGTTCCCGTTTTTACGTATTCTTATTTATTCTTTACCCGAATATCCGCTTTTGATACATAGGAGGACACTTTTATGGACGAGTTGAACCCCACGGCGCTCGAGCAGGAGATCTATGAGGAGATGGAGCTGACCCTGAGATGGTCAAGTCCATCCGAACTCTCTGCGGTACCTGTCTGCGGCACTTTGTGGATGCAAAGGCTTTCAAGATCGCGCTTGTACCAAGCCCAGACCGGAGCATGGACACCTGCACCGTCTGCCAGATGCGGCGCGGCTACGATTATGTGGTCATGCACCACTGACCCAACCATACCACCATACCTTGAACAAAGCCCGCTGCGGAACATCCGGCGGCGGGCTTTGCACATAACAACGTGGAGGTACAATTTTGCAGCAAAACTGGAAATTCCAACGCGGAGACACCTTCTTCACCCATTTCGGGGCGAGCACCGGCTCGGAACAGCACGGTGACCGCCCGGCGGTCATTCTTCAGAATGATGTGGGCAATTATCACTCTCCGACCCTGATCGTTGCGACCATGACAAGCAAGGCAGAAAAGAAAGTAAACCAGCCGACCCACTGCCTGTTGGAAAACGCAGGGTTGAATATGCCGTCCGTTGTGCAGGCAGAGCAAATCTTCACCATCGACAAGAGCCGGGCGCTGAAGTATCTGGGGCATCTGACCCCGGAGGAGATGCGCAGGGTGGATGATGCAGTGCGTATCAGCCTTGCGCTGAACCCCATGGGCAGCATCCAGCAGATGGAGCCTATCCGGCGCTCTACGGCGCTTTACGCGCCGCCTGAGGTGGTGGATGGCAAACCACCTGTCTACCCCTATACGCCCATCAAATCGTCTTTTGAGAACGCCGGAAGCATCGAGGAAATGATGCTGTACACCGAGTTGCAATCCGCGGTTCATGCCATGATCCAGCGGTTGGAATACAGCTTCACCTTCAATCCCAGCCTGCTCACCATCCCGAAGCGTAAGCAGCAGGTGGCTGAGATCTTAGAGGAAGCCGAGAAGTACATTTGGAGAATTAAGGAGGAAATGCGATGCGCCTGAACGAAAACAATACTTTCATTGGTATCAACCCGCCGTACCAGCTTTCGGTCATCCACAGCAGCAAGCTGATCTATCCCCGCGAGATCTACCAGCGGGGCGTGGAGCGCAAGCGGGTGGAGCTGATCGCCAGAGACTTCAACGAGTACATCGTTAACGAGCCGAAGGTCAGCTTCCGCAACGGCAGGTACTATGTGATGGACGGGCAGCACACCATCGAGGGCTGCATCCTCCTCAACGGTGGCGCGGACCGCCCGATCCTCTGCAAGGTCTACACCGGCCTGACGATGGAGCAGGAAGCCCTGCTCTTTGCGGAGCAGAACGGTCACGCCGCCCCCCTGTCGGCGGGCATCAAGCTGCGCGCCAAGGTAGTGGGCGGCGATGCGCCTTCCAAGGCGTTTGTCGCAGCCACCAACCGGGTGGGGCTGTCCCTCAACTACGACAGTATGCAGCTGAGCGACTACCGCATCAGCTGCGTGGGCACGGCGCTGAAGCTGTACGACCAGCTGGGCGAAGAGATCTACTGCGAAGCCCTGCGGCACATCGTGGCGGCGTGGGAGGGCAGACCGGATTCCTTCCGGGCGGCTGTCCTGCGGGGCGTGATATACTTTGTACAGCTGTACCACGGGCAGTACAGCGCGGAGCGGCTTGTCCGTGCGCTGAGCGGCGTCCATCCCATGGAGCTCTACCGTATCAGCCGGGATAACCCCGCCAAGCTTCCGGGCTGGCGGCGGTACGTTTATCCCATCTACACCACCTACAACGGCAAGTGCAGGAAAGACGCGCTGCCGATGAAGTTCTAAACTCAAATATCTCCTTTGGCAAGGGCGATGGTACCCGGAAAAGACCATCGTTCTTTACATATAGTGTTTTCTTTCAAATAATTGACATATTGAACTAGAAAGGAGAGGACAGGAATGGGCGAGATCGCAGCCTGCACTTTGATTCAGGAAGAGCCCGACCGCAAGACGGAGCGGTACATGATGATGTTCAAGGATTACCCGGATGTGGTATCCGTAGACATTCTTCAGGAAATGCTTGGCATCTGCCGGAAGAATGCGTATCTGCTGGTCAAGCAGAATAAGATCCACTCGGCGCGTGTAGGACGCAGTTATAAGATACCAAAACTCTGCGTGGTAGAGTACCTGATCGATCAGAATCGGCAACTTGGAGGGATGCGCCTTTCAAACTCCCTTGCGCCATCCTTGCAAAACACTCCAGAATCTTCTAAACTTATGATGCCTAAGCAAAGGACGTTTGGCTGCGAACAGAAAGGAGCATCGCTATGACAAATGTGGCCGGACATTTAAGAGAACAAAACGGTATGTATCAGATGATTCTGAGCTGGAAAGACACAAATGGAAAGCGCAGAACCAAATCCATCAGCACAGGACTTCCTGTTAAAGGAAACAAAAAAAGAGCTGAATCTCTGTTGCGTAAAACACAAAAAGAGTTTAACCCTGAAACGATGCAGCAGGTTTCCGACCTGCCGGTATCGGAATATCTGAACCGCTGGCTTCGGGAAAGTGTGATGAACCTTCCGCCCGAAACCTATGGCAGATATGCTTATGATCTGGGAAGGGTAGTTGTCCCATACTTTGACCGCGCGATCTGGAAACGTTCTTCCGCTATGAGCGTCAGCAGGAGGAGGCCAGTGTACAGCAGCTTCTTGATTGGCACAAGGAGTTGACCGATGCCTTGCAATATGCCGTTGCCAATAATTGGCTGAAGGTCAGCCCCATCAAAGAAGTTGACCCCTGCCTTGATAACTCCCCGGTACTTTTCACCGACTTCATCACGGACTGGTTGAAAATGATGAAGTCACGAGTGGAAATCACAACCTATACCAGCTATGAAAGAGCAATCATTCACAAGATCGTCCCATATTTTGAACCGCTCCACTATACATTGCAGGATATGGAACAGCATCCCAAATACATCCAAGACTTCTACCAGCATGAGTTGGATCGTGGCCTTACGGCAAACACCGTCATTCACTATCACGCCAACATCCGCAAATGCTTACAGTATGCTTTTCAAATCGGCATGATCCGTTCCAACCCGGCAGATCGCGTTGAACGTCCTCGTAAGGAAAAGTTCAAGTCGGAGATTTACAGCGGTGAAGAACTGGAGCAACTTTTCAAGGTGATTCAAGGTGACCCTTCGGAGTTTGGCGTCATCATGGCTGCATTCTACGGGCTGCGGCGCAGTGAAATTGTTGGTTTGAAATGGGATGCCATTGACTTTGAGAACAAGAAAATCAGCATTCAGCATACGGTTGTGACCGCAAAGGTCAACGGAACGGTAACGGAAATCGCACGACACAGAACTAAAACAAAGTCCAGTTGCCGCACCCTTCCGCTGATCCCTGCCTGTGAGCATATGCTTAAGAAGATGATGAAAGAGCAGGAGCTGAATCGGAAGGTTTGTGGAAAATCCTACTGTACGGATTATCTCGACTATATCTATGTGAACCCGATGGGCAAGCGGATTCGCCCCGACTTTTTGAGCCAGCATTTCCCGGATTTTCTGGTCGCACACCAGATGAAGCGTATCCGCTTTCACGATCTGCGCCATAGTTGCGCCAGTCTGCTCTATGCCAATGGCATGAGCCTGAAGGAGATTCAGGAGTGGCTCGGTCACAGCGACATCAGCACGACCAGCAACATTTATACACATCTGGATTTTTCCAGCAAGGTATCCTCGGCGAATGCAATCGTTAATATCTTCCCGGAAAACACCAAAGTATAAGAAACTGAGCAGAAAAAGAAAAACAGCCCAAAATCTTTCGATTCTAAGCTGTTTTATGATGGAGTGCCGATGGTGGGACTCGAACCCACATGGTTTCCCGAACGATTTTGAGTCGTTTGCGTCTGCCATTCCGCCACATCGGCTTATATTCAATTTTGAGACATTAGTACCGGTTTCTGAAGATTGGAGGGATGTTCAGGAGGGATGTAAGAAATCCTGCTTCGACGAACTCTCAAAATTCAACGAATACTCGTGGATTTCTCGCACAGACACGAAAAATCACGAAGCGGATTTTGAGTCCCCCTCGTCTGCCATTCCGACACACCGGCGTATTCTATTTTACAGACAACATGGTTATTATAGCGGATTTTTCTCCCAAAATCAAGATGCAGCTCACAACTCATCAAATTTCTGCAAATTTCCTCTCCCCTTTTTGGTCGCGGGCGTGTATACTGAGAGAGACAACATCGTACCCAAAGGAGTGCTCTCTATGAATCAGTTTCTTTCTGCCCCCGTTACCGACGCCCAGCTCCAGCGCGACGCACTGTTAGGGGCGCTGGTGGGGCTGGCCCGCTCCACCGTCAACGAGCCGAAAACCGAGGACACCGACCGTGTGCTGACCTCCGGTCTCCGGCTGGCTGCCGACCCGGACGCTGCCGAAGACGCACTGCGCCGGATGTACCACATCGTCGAGACGGAAAAGCACCGCGTCGCCCCCAACTGCGCCATCTGCACCATGCGCTGCGGCAACACCGACAACTACGACCTCGCCCGGCTCTGGGCCGCGCCGGAGAACATCCGCACCCTCAAACTGCGACTGCTGGCAGCAGTATTCCGGCTGGCACAGGGCCGCCCGGACGCCCGCGCGCAGGAGGTCATCGACCAGGCCCTTTTTGTCCTCGCCGAAGACTGGGACGAGGAACTTCTCGCCCCCGTCATGAAGCGGGCCGAGGACTGCTGTGCCGGGTAAATTCCCCGGAAATTTCTGCTTTTCCCCGCGCACTGCATTTCTTTTCTCTCCGCTGCGCCGCACACAAATCCGGACAGTTTCTTTTTTATCGGGCATTCTTTCCCCTTTTTGTCAGAATTTAATGCTCCGGGCGCAGAAATATGGGGATGCTTTTTCCAAAAAACACTTTACAAACGTCAAAGAAATAACTATTATATAAGTATAGTGCTTCCAATCGTTGGCACGAACAGAAAGCGGTCGGACTGACCGGTAATACAGCTTCCGGCCCGGAAATCATCCACGTTTCCAATTTGCAGTGGAATACAGGAAAGAAGGTATAAGCTATGTCTGAGAAAAAGTCTGCTGTCCCCGCAGCGGCCGCTGCTCCTGAGACTCCTGCGGCAGAGCCGAAGAAGCGCAAATCTTCTGGTGCTGCACAGCGGCGCGGCCGTCCCCCGCTCTCCCCGGAGGTTTATGTCGAGTTCGGCACCAACCAGTACAACATCACCGATGTCATCGAGCGCGCAAAGGCCGACTACCGCGCCACCCATAAAGTGGGCGTCCAGTCCTGCAAGGTCTACGTCAAGCCTGAAGAGGGTATGGCCTACTATGTCATCAACAAAGTCTCCGGCAAGCTGGAGCTGTGATGTTCCTCAACACGAACAAAGGCGTCTGCACAGTCATTTGTGCAGACGCCTTTTCTTTTTTATAAGCCGTACAGTTCGGTGTACTTTCGGGTAAGGTACTGGATATAATCCTCAGCACTGAAATCGCCGCAGGCGTTCTTCACCACGTCGGCAGGCTCCATCAGCCCGCCGTACTGGTGGACCTTTTCCCGCAGCCACGCCGTGATGGGTGTGAGGTCGCCCTTTGCCGCTGCGCCCCAGACATCCACGTCCTGCTCCATCCGGCGGAGCATCTGAGCGCCGTAGGCACTGCCCAGCGCGTAAGACGGGAAGTAGCCGAACGCGCCGCCCGACCAGTGGCTGTCCTGCAGACAGCCATCCCGGTCATTCGGCACCTCGATGCCCAGATATTCCTTATAAAGCTTCGCCCAGACAGCCGGCACATCTTTTGCTTCCAGCGTGCCGCCGATGAGCTGCTTTTCGATCTCATACCGTACCATGACGTGGAGGCAGTAGGTCAGCTCGTCGGCCTCGGTGCGGATGAGGCTGGGCTGAGCCTTATTGACCGCGCGGTAGAACTGCTCTGCGCTCACGCCGCCCAGCTGCCGGGGAAAGAACTCCTGCACCTTGGGATAGATCGCTTCCACGAAGGGCCGCGACCGGCCAATAAGGTTCTCATAGAAACGGGACTGACTCTCGTGGACGCCCATCGAGACGCCGCCCGCAAGACAGGTGTACTGCAGGTCATCCCGGATGCCCAGTTCATACAGAGCATGTCCGCCCTCGTGGAGGACAGAGTACATCGAGGATGCCACATTGTGCTCGTCGTAGTTGGTGGTGATGCGGACATCCTTATTGTTGAATTCCAGCGTAAAGGGATGCTCCGTCTCGCCCAGACCACAATGGCTGCGGTCGAGGCCCATCACCTCCATCAGATAGTCGGCGAAGGCCTTCTGCTGTGCTGCCGGGTACTCCTGATGCAGGAAGCTGTCGTCGATCTGCGGCTTCTCGCCGATTTTATGGATGAGCGGCACCAGCCCCTCCCGCAGCGTCGCAAAGAAGCTGTCCAGCATCTTCCTATCCACGCCGCGCTCGTACTCGTTCAGCAGAGCATCATAGGGCGCTTTCGAGGCGTCATAATAACCGGCAAAGCGGCGGTTGTAGTCTACAAGCTCCTGCAAGACGGGGCAGAACAGGGCGAAATCGTCCTGTGCCTTGGCCTTGTGCCAGACGTCGTCCGCCCGGTTGCACAGCTCTTTGTAGGCCATATATTCGTCCGCCGGGATGCGGGTCAGCTGCTCACAGCTGCGGCGCAGCTCCTCCACTTCGCGGCGGTGGATGAGGTCCAGCTCCCCGGCCCGGGCGCTCAGCTCATCCAGCAGCGCTTTCGTCTCGGGGCAGGTCATCAGCTTCTGGCTTTCTCCGGCAAGAATGCTCATGGCCACGCCCCTGCCCTCGGAGGTATCGCTGGGCGCGGTGGTCACGGCGTCCAGATAAAGGGAGCTGTCCGCACAGTGGTAGGCGTACAGCTTCTTTTGCAGCAATTCCAGCTGCTGCAAGGCGCGTTCTATCTCCATTGTCGTTCTCCTTTTTCTTTGATTTTTATCCCCACCCGAACAGCTTCCGCTTCGGCACCTGAACGGGGTCGGGTATCTCAAACTCGTACCGCTCGGTGGCGTTGATGACCGTCGTGCCGCCCCGGGTACAGACACGGGGCAGGTTTGCCCCATAATTCAGGTGCATATGTCCGTGGATGAACCACTTGGGCTGATACTGGTCCATCAGATCGTTGAACACCTGAAATCCCTTGTGGGCCTTGTCGGCGCCGTCGTTGAGGCCGGATGCCGGGGCATGGGTCAGCAGGATGTCGATGCCGCCCGCCCGCCGGGCCGCGAGCCAGAGCTTCCGGACGCGCCACCGCATTTCAGCTTCGGTGTACTGGAAGGTATCGTCCCTGTTGTACCGATTGCACCCGCCCAGACCCATGATGCGCAGCCCCTTCCAGATATAGACCGCATCGTCCACACAGATGCAGCCACCCGGCTCCGATTCCTTGTAACTGCCGTCGTGGTTGCCGTGGACGTACAGGATGGGGGCGGTGGTGAAGTTTGTGAGGTATTCGAGATATTTTTTCGGCAGATCACCGCAGGAGAGGATAAGGTCGATGCCTTCCAGCCGCTTGCGGACGCTCTCGTCCCAGAGCAGTTTGGACGGCACATCCGAGATCGCAAGTATTTTCACGATGTTTTTGCTCCATTCTTTTCTATCCTTGGGGCTTTGCCTGTTACTGCGGCGTTCCCTTTACGATGTCCAGACCATTGACGTTCAAAAGGCTGCGGGTCTTGGCGTCCAGTTCGTCGTAGCTGGGCAGTTCGCCCTCTACGCACTCTTCCAGCCAGTCCATCTCCATCAGTTCCTTGGGCGTATAGATGCCGGAAGCCGCATGGTGAAGGGCATGGCCCTGACTGTAGCTCTCGGTCGGGAAAACATGTATCTCCCCATCGCAGAGCTGGCGCTCTGCCATCTTGAGCAGCTGCATGGTGCCGTCGTTCAGCCGGGTGGGGTATTCCACCCGCTCGGCACCGCTCTTGAGTCCCCACCAGTAGTTGATCGCCCTGCCGCCGGGGGCACTGTCCCATGTCCCGGCGAACACGGAGCGGACGATCTCGGTGAAGAACACGTCCCACCGCCACTCCGGCAGGCCCAGCGGCTGCAGAACGCCGTCGGGCAGACGGCGGCAGAGGCCGTAATCGCGGTAGGTTCCTTCCGGCTCCCGGAAGTCCTGACTGTAGAAGACTTCGATGTCTTTCCTGTCCGAGAAATCCTGCGGGTGTGCCGCATCGCACAGGCAGGCCCAGCGCAGCACCACCCGGCTGTCGGGCCGGACGGCACGCACGCCCTGGGCAAAGGCATTGATGGCCGCAGGCACACCATACACCGGGTTTGCAGCCACATAGCCCACCTTATCGCTGTGGGAGACGATGCCCGCCAGCATTCCCAGCAGATAGGTCACCTCATAGGTGCGGGGGTAGTAGGTGCGCACCAGCGGATGGGGCGCACTGAGGGAACAGTTCAAAAAGCGGGTCTTGGGGTGCTGGGCCGCGACCTTCAGGCAGGCGGTGTGCATCCGGGCGCTGGTGGTGAAGACGATGTCCGCATGGTCATGGGCTACCTCTTCCAGCACCTGCTCTGCGTCCACCTCGGGGTTGATATTCTCCCGGCAGCTGACATAGAGCTTATCCGGGAAAGCTTTCACCAGCGCGGCACGGCCCTTGTCCTGTCCGCGCACCCATGCGCTGGTCTGGGCGTTGTGCTCGTGGAGGAACACCACCCGCAGCTCGCTGGGGCGGGAGCTGAAAATGTTCAGCTTGCTCAGCAGCGGCTCCGAGCTTTGCTTCGGCTCCAGCAGCAGTTCCACAGCGTGGGGCTCTGCCAGAATTTTCACCTCGTCCCAGAGGCGGGCCAGATTCTCCCGCACCTTGGTCGGGGTGGACTCGCAGGCGTCGGCATAACGGTACACCGACAGGTACACCAAAAGCGCGTCGCCCGGCGTCAGGCCCAGTGAGCCGCCGCCCAGCGCATAGAACTGCTGGCTGAACATGGTGTAGAGGGACGAGAAATTCAGCCGGTCGTCGTCCGTCCACGCCTCGCCCGTGGCCTTGCAGGCCAGCGCCTGCAGCTTTGCATAGCCCCCCAGCCGGGAGAAGCTGACGTAGTTGATGCGGGAAAACTTGTAAAAATCAAGGAACTCGTAATAGAGCTTATTTTCCAGCGTGTCGTTCTTTGCCGGGATGAGCCGGGTGACGGTGCCGGGAATTTTCACGGCCTCATAGTATTTGAGGACGGAGACACGCTTGTTGCCCTCCTGCACATAGAATTTGTTCAGGTATTCGAAGGCAATAATAGGGGTGTGGATTCCCTCTTCCAGATGGGCGTCACAGAGGTTCGACCACTTGACTGCAAACTCGGTGTCGTCGTCCAGAAGAGGCATGAAATTGGAGGCAAAGGCGGTGTGGCGTCCGGCGGTCTTGGTACCCACGATGCTCTCGGCCGGGATGTCCACCAGACCCAGAGGCTCCTGCGCCACGATGTCCACATCGGTGAGGATGTCGTCCAGCACCGCGAGATAGGGCGACTGCCCCCGGGCCACATTGGCCCGGTAGGCGCGCTGGCCCGCACGCTGGGCGCTGCGGTAATCTTCTATCATAAACAAAACTCCTTCTGCTTTTTCAGCAAGCGAAGAGGGATACTTTCCTCTAAGGGATAGTATAGCATGAAAATCGAAATTATGGGAGACTTTCTCGCCGCAAGGTGTTGCTTTCGCACAAATTTTAAGGTACGATAAAAGAAACACACGTTTCTTGTGAGGTAAGCTATGCTTTGTGAAACTCTTCCCCGGCTGGAAGCCGACGAATATCCCGGCGGTCTGTGGTACTACGAGCCCCACACCTACCAGCCCTACCGCTATGTGCTGGGGCGGGTGGGCCGCCGCCCGCTGGTGTGCATCGGCATCAACCCCAGCACCGCCCAGCCCGGTGCGCTGGACCCCACTCTGAAGAGCGTCGAGCGTCTGGCCAACGCCAACGGCTTCGACAGCTGGATCATGTTCAACGTCTACCCCCAGCGGGCCACCAACCCCAACGACATGGACAAAACGCCCGACCGCGCCCTCTGCGACGAAAATCTCCGCTGGCTGCAGGCCGTGCTGGCCCAGACCGAGCCCACCATGTGGGCCGCATGGGGTACTCTGATTGAAAAGCGGGACTATCTGCCCGGCCTGATGCGGGAGATGGTTGCCCTGACGCGGGAAAAGAACATCCCCTGGGTGACCTTCGGCCCCCGCAGCAAAAAGGGCCACCCCCACCATCCCCTCTACCTGCGCAAGGACTCCACGCCGGAGCCTTTCGATGTGGAAAAATACCTCAACACCTGTTTTGAATGAATCTCTCAGGGAGGGAACCGCATGACACCGGAACGATATAAACGACTGACAGACTGGCTCGAAGGACATCCCGCCCTGCGAGAGGGCATCATCCTGCTCAACCGATGGCTCCCCCTCGTGCCTTTCGTCTGCTATCCGGTGCTTCTGGTACTGCTCAACCTCCGGTGGTTCAGGATGCTCACCATCGGACGGGGCGGCGGCGCTCTTGATTTTATGCAGGTCATTGCCCGGGCCATTCTCGTTCCGGGTCTGGCGTTCGGGCTGGGGACCATCCTGCGGGCGAGGCTCAACTTTCCCCGCCCTTATGAGCAGCCGGGCTTCGTGCCGCTGGTATCTAAGGAGACCCACGGCAATTCCTGCCCTTCCCGCCACGCACTCAGTGCCGCCGTCCTCGGGGTGGTGTGGCTCTACTTCTACCCTGCCGTCGGCGTCGTGATGCTGGCCATCGCCGCCCTCATCTGTCTGCTGCGGGTGCTTTCTGGGGCGCACTTCGTCCGGGATGTGCTGGCAGGCGCAGCCTTCGGGCTTGCGTTCGGCTTTGTGGGGATGTGGCTGCTGTGAGAAGCCTTTTGCAAAAAGCGCAAAAAAGTTTCAAATTTCTCTTGACAGAACCCCGGGGCTATGGTATTATACTTCTCGCAGCGTGCTTCGACTCACAGCTGCAAACCATATCAGAACCCAATGGGATAACAACGTGCGCCCGTAGCTCAGGTGGATAGAGCAACTGCCTTCTAAGCAGTGGGCCGGGGGTTCGAGTCCCTTCGGGCGCATTGATGTGGTGCCCATAGCGTAGTCGGTTAACGCGCCAGATTGTGGATCTGGAGACCGTGGGTTCGAGTCCCACTGGGCACCCCACTAAAAAGACCCGCGAGCTTATGCTTGCGGGTCTTTTTCTATTGTGGGGATGTCCAGTGGGACTCGAACAGGGCGGCGACGGCGCGTCAGCGACGGCGTAAGCAATCAGCCCAGTGGGCTGTTGCTTAGCCCGCGGGTTCCAATCTCTAGGAATGTCTATCGCAACAACAACGCTCTTTACTCCCTCACCCATCTTATAAATAAAACTCAAACAAACCAAGGCCGCAGCCCAGAACACCTTTCCGTGTTCCACGCTGCGGCCTTTTCGTATTTCTCAGCTTCCCAGCTGCTTCAGGATATTGGCGATCTCATCGTTGGAGTAGCCCTCCTTCAGCAGTTCGCTGCGGATGGCCGTGTCGCTCCTGCCCTGCCGGTAGAGGCGGGCGGCGCTGTAAGGTACGATGGTGCCGCCGCCGGACGACAGCACTGACCCGCTGCCCGAGCCTCCCGAACTGCCCGCACTCTTTGCCCCGGCGTTTGCCGCAGCCTGCTGGGCGCTCTGGGCTGCCTTGGACTGCTTGAGCGCCCATTCCCCCTTTGCGATATTCAGCTTTTCGCTGGTCACATTGTTGTTGAACTCCTGCTGGCGCAGGGTGTCCTGATACTGCCGCTCCGCCTGCTCGTTCTTGTACTTCTGCTGGGCAAGGCTGTCCTGCCGCTGGGTCTCCTGCATCTGCTGGTCCCACGCAGCGTCGGCACGCTCGGCCGCGTAGGCGCGGTCTTTCGCGTACATATTGTATCCGGTGTTGGCCAGCGTACCCACCAGCGAGCCGATGCCGGTGGTCCCGGTGATGGCCAGCTGCACCGCGTCGCCGATGACACCCAGAATGCTCAGCACACCATTGAACGCCTGCTTGCGCTTGGCGATGGCCTGCTGCTCCTGATTGGAATAGTAGCCGTACAGGGTGTCCAGCCGGCCCAGATAGTCCTGATAGCGGCCATAGTCCTGCTCGTAGGCAGCATTGTAGGCGCTGCCCTTCCGGTCGAGCTGACTGTAATAGTCCGACAGCTCCGCATTATACTGCGCCTGTGCGTTCTGCTCCTGCGTGTTGAGCTGGTCGATCCGGGTCACGACATCGTCGCCCTCACTGTTGTAGGTGTCCAGCGCCAGCCGGTAGAGGGACGGCAGGGCGTCGTTCAGCGCGCCCATCTGCTGCTGGTACGCCTGTTGGGCCACACTGGCCGCATAGCTGGAGCCGTAGCCGCCGGTGAGGGCTGCAGCCTGTGCGGCGGCGTCCGCGCTGGCGTTGCGGGCGTTCTGGGTGTACTGCTGGGCATACTGGCGGTAGAGCGGGTCCTGTGCATAGCTGTACTGGAAGCTGTTCCGCTCCAGCAACTGGCCGATGAGGTCTTCGATGCGGCCCTGATAGGCGCTCTCATACTTGCCCGGCCGGTTCTGCTGCCAGTTTCTCAGGTCCGCTGCTGCGTCGGTGACGCTCTGGCCGGGGGTGTACACCGCATTTGTCAGTGCATTCTCCACCTCTTTGCGGCTGTTCAGTCCCGCCGTGCTGTAGGAGGACTGGACTGCAGGCTGGGCAGTCACATCTTCCAGCAGCTGCTGTTCTTTCTTTTTCTCGGTGCTCATAAATTCTCCTTTCTCACTGGATGCTGTTCAGCCGGGCGCGCAGCGGCTCCGACATATTTTCCACGTCCAGATTGCAGAGCACATATTGTAATTGCTCCTGCATCTGGTATAAGTAGTTGCGGATGGCGCGGGCATCCTCCGCGTCCATGTTCTCGCTCAGATGGGGCAGTCCGATCTTCGAAAGTCCCGTGACACTTGCCATGTTCAGTTCACCTCCTGTGCCAGAATGCCGCCCTTCGCGGCGGCGCTCGTCCGGGTCAGGCTGCGCAGGGTGAGCTGACCTCTGCCCTTCAGCCGGAGCCGCAGGCTCCCGCACCGCCTCGGCACAAACGGAACATCGAAGCAGCGCCGCCCGTCGGCGGTCAGCTGGGCCAGTGTCTCCCACGCTCCGCTGTCGTAACTCACCGCCACCTCGATGCGGCTCTTCACCTCGGCCTCGAGCCGGAGCGTCAGCCGGGAGAGATACAGCTCTTCCGGGCTGTCCAGCCCGATGTCCCCGCTGACGAGCTCGAAACTCACGCCGTCCTCGATGCCGCCCGCCTGCTGCCAGTTCTCCTCCCGGTCTGCATCTGCGGCCCAGATGGCCTTTCCGTCCCAGAGATAGAGCTGCCCGCCGCTTCCGGCCATCTCGTAGGAGCAGACATCTTCCTCCTGCCAGAGCCCCCGTTCGGTGTCGTAGACCAGCAGCCGCACGGCCTGGGCTTCGCCGCTGCCCCGCACGAGGTGCAGATAATACCGCCCATCCAGCGCGCCTCCCAGCGCCGACTTCACGTTCCGCAGCCGGGCCGGGTCGAGGGCCGTCGAGACTTTGGTGGGGATGCTGCCGTCCCAGGCCATCACGCCGTCGGGCGAGAGATAATAAAGTGTCTCGTTGATGACGCAGAGGCTCCGGGCAGCGCCCTTTGCCACGCCCCGGCAGCGCAGGCTGCTGAGCTGGAAATCCGAGGGCTTGGAGCCGTAAAGCTTGTGAAGGGTGTTTTCCTTGAAGAAAAGCGCGTATCCCATACAGGTAGCCGCGCCGGTAAATGCCCCGTCGCTGCCCACGGTCACGGCATAGCTGTCGGCGGCAATGCCCCGGTAGGAGAACCAGTTGGTGGGGTCGCCCAGCTTGCAGGCGTAGATGACGTTCTCCTTGTTGGAGCATCCCCACACCCGGTTGTCGCACTCGGTCAGGTAGTCCATATCCGGCACCCGGCGTTCCAGCTCCACCACCTCTGCCGAGACGAACTCCCGGCTGACGCTGCCGTCCAGACTCACCCATCTTACCGCTGCGCCGGTGCGGGTCAGACGGCCATAGAACCACTCGCCGCCCGGGTCAGCCTTGACGCGCAGGGCATCTGTGCCGGCGTCGTAGACGATGCGGTCGCCGTCCAGCTCGTTCCACTGCCCGGCCTGTTCTGCTGCAGAGCCGGTGAGGGTCACGGTGTCCTCTGCCGCAAAGTCTGTCCCCACCCCCTTTGCCGAGATGCGGCAGTAGTCCAGCACCACCGCCGACCAGTTGCCGGACGCCTCACTATATACTTCCAGCGTGCTCTCGCTGCTCCATGGCTTTTCCGGGTCTTCCACCCGCAGAAAAAGCTGACCGTCCGTCGGCTTGTCGGGTTCAGCAGGGCCGCAGCCGCTCACCTCGTAGACCTTGCCCTCCGCGTCGCAGGGTGCAAACTCCACGCTGGCGTTCTTGCCCGACCACACCGCGCCCAGAGCGCTCACCTTCCGGCTGGCAGTGTCGAAAGCCAGCTTGTCCGGGAAGATCAGGATCCTCGTCCCGATGCCCACCAGCGTTTTCCTGCCGCTCTCCACGGCGTCTTTCAGGGTCACTTCCATCTCATCCGCGTCATCCGGCGTGTAGACGAGATCTCTGCCGCAGACGGTCAACAGGCCGTTCAGGTGATACATCCCGTTCAGGTCTGCTTCCTCCCGCAGCTTCCGCCGGGGCAGACGGGTGCTCAGGGCCGGGAAATTCCGGGCCGAAAAGTTGATGCCCGCGCTGTACTCTGCCTCGGTGCAGCTGTACGTCTCGTTCAGTCCGCCGAACACCCGCAGCATATTCCGGGTGTTTTTCAGGCCGTTCCGGTTCGAAAGTATCATCTTTCTCCCTCCTTACCAGCGCCAGCTGCATCCCCGGGCGGGCAGATTCTTCCGCCGCAGCCACGCGGCCAGTTCGGCTAAGATGCTGTTGTACTGAGCCTGCTCACCGGCGTACCGGTCGTTCTCGCCCAGCGCGGCGTCCGTCATGGCGCACAGATAGTGCGGGTACAGGCTGTCGAAGGGCGGCGGCACCAGCAGCACGTCGTCATCCCGCAGACCGTTGTCCCACGCAATGTCCGCGCCCACGCCCTCCCGGCTGTCGGCGCTGCTGGGCCGGAAAAATTTCTCCCGCAGCATCCCGTCCACCTCGCACAGCCAGCGCTGCCGGGTGCGGGCCGCGACACGGCTGCCCGGGCGCAGCTCTTCGGCCCGCTCCATCGCTTCTCCTACCGTCATAAAAAGCCTCCTTTCGCTTTTTTCCAAAAAGGCCCGGCAGAAGCGGCCTTCTCCGCCGTTTCTGCCGGGCCGCGTTGTCTTATTTTACTGGGCCGCAGTCTCTGCCGCAGCGATGCGGGCGGCGGTGTACTCGTCCTGCTGCTGGCTGTGTTCCAGCACCTCGGCCACCTCAGGCGGCACTTCCACCTCCACGCCCCGGCGGATCTTGTAGTTCACGCCGTTGACGCTCACGAACAGATCGCCCTTGTACCGGCTGTTGTCCTTGAACAGCCGGATGCGGACATTCTTCTTTTCTGCCATAGCTTCTCCTTTCCGGCTGGCTCAGTTTGCCGCCGCAGTGGAGGAATAGCTGGACACGCTCTCGATGCGCACCATGTACTGCTCCACCAGACGCTCGGCAGCGCGCATCCCCTTCCAGCCCACAGAGGCGCGCTGGTTCAGCGGATCGTCGCCGTAGCCCAGCTGCTTGACGATGTGCTCCAGGCCGCCGCCTTCCAGCTCGGTGACGCCGTAGGCGTGGGCGCCCAGCACGAGGGTACCAAAGACGGCCAGACCCTCCGGACAGGTAGCGTCCTTCCAGATCTTCGCCTCGCTGGTCTCGATGAAGCGGATATTGCCCAGCTTGCCGATCTCGCCGCGGTACATGGTGTCGGGGTCGGCGTACTTGTGGGCCTCGATGAACTCCTTGCAGGTCTTGAGGTCGTAGGCTGCGTAGGGATGGATGATGGCGATGTAGCTGTCGCCGATGGGGTCAGCGTTCATCGCGCCCAGCTGTGCCGCCGCCTGGAAGAACAGCTTCGGGGTCAGGGTGCAGCTCTTGTCCAGCGCCTTGCGGCTGGTGACGGCAGTCTCGGTGCCGTCTGCGGAAAGCTTCGGCGCATAGATGACGTTGGTGCCGCCGGCCAGCACATCGCGGGTGATGCTGTCCATGGTGCGGCCCGCCTGGCTTGCCAGAACGCGGGTAGCCTGTACCACATTGTTGTCGATGGCCGTCATCTGCAGCACATCGGTGAGCGGGGTCCAGCCGCCGTACTGGTGCAGGTCGCTGGTGATGGTGGTCACGTTCAGGGTCTGGCCGTTGGGGGTCACGCCCTCGGTCAGCGGGGTATCGGCCTTGGGCAGGCTGTCGTACTTGCGGAACTCAATGGTCTTGCCGCCGTTCTGGGGTACGGGATAGTAGTCCGCGAACTGGTCATGCACCAGACGGGGCTCTGCCTGGTCGATAAGGCGCTTCTCGTAGAAGGTCTTCATCTCGTTGGTCATGGTGCCGGTGGTGTTCTGCAGGCTGGCAGAAGGGTCGGCAAAGAGCTGGAGGTCCATCTTCAGGTTGTAGCTTTTCATGTCATTTGTCCTTTCTGTATCAAAATTTTCAAAAACTGATCTTCACCCCGTGCATCGCACGGCGTTCCAGTGCCTCACGCTGGGCGCGGGTCATACTGGCCACATCGGCCCGGGTGATAGCCGCACCGCCGGGGCTGGTACCGTTTTCCGCCGGGCGGGCCGAACGCTGGCGGATGCGCTCCACAACGCCCTGCTCCACGGTCTGGGCGGTCTGACGCAGAGCGTCGTTGTAGTGGGCCAGACGGTAGGCGTCGCCCATCCGCATCCCGGGCAGCTCCATCAGGCGGCGCATCTCGGGGTTCGCCAGCTCCTGCTTGAGCGAAAAATCCGGCATATCCCGGCGAAGCATCGCCTCTTCCGCCGCCCAGCGGGCGTGGAGAGCGCGGACGGTGTTCGCGCCCTCTCTCAGGCCCGGGATGGGCGGCAGCGGCGCAGGGCGTTCGGGCGGTGCAGGACGCTCTTCCGGCTCCTGCACCGCTGCCGGTGTCGGCACATCCGAAGCTTCCCGGCCCTCATCCGCCTTCATAGTCCCGGAGGCGATGGCCTGCTGAGCCTGTGCATGGCTGAGGGCAGAAGCAGAGGGGGCGGCGGCATCGCCGCCCTCCGAGGCAAAGAGCTGCAGATCCACCATCGACTGTTCTCCCCGTCCGCTCAAATCGGCGAAGCGGACATTGTCCGGGTAGCGTTCTGCCAGCAGGGCAAAGCCCGCCTTTGCAAATTCGAACGCCCCCTCCACCCACGGCTTCTGGGGTGCTGCCGCCGTCACGGCCAGACGCGGGCCGTCCGGCTCGTCCCACACGCCGCTCCTGGTGCCTTCCTCGCCCGCCAGCAGGGCGCAGAGGGTCTGCATCAGGGTGCTTGCCCCCGCACACACGATGTCCTGCCCGGCGGGGGCATAGCCCGCATGGCCCGAAGCTTCCAGCCGACAGGTGGGGCCTGCCGGGCCGTCCAGCTCGGTGTAGTTTACTTTTATCATCTCATTTCTCCTTTCTACTACAATATATTTATGGTTAATATCCCTTACAGCCAGTAAGGAAT
>OJPO01000699.1_pt1 | contig 16824 bp, 13 predicted proteins | sample 1598541 | NCBI WGS metagenome assembly OJPO01 (sample SAMN03922453, study PRJEB24848) | human gut metagenome | isolation source: stool sample | host: Homo sapiens | place: Germany | collected 2009-11
TAAATGTTCCTGTGGTGCAGGGGACGCCCGGGCAGACAAGGCCTCAAAAACCTTGGCTGTTACGGGAAAGCCTGCACCGTGTCAGGAAACCCCGCGCTTTCAAGCGCGGGTTGTTTAGGTTCGGCGGCATTGAACCCAATCCCAAGATCGGAACGATAAAAAAGGCAATTGAGCTCTGCCGCAAGGAAAATATCGACTTCATCGTGGCCGTGGGCGGCGGAAGCGTCATTGACGCCACCAAGTGCATCGCGGCCGGCACTTTCTACGAGGGTGACGCCTGGAATCTGATGTACGACTCCGCGAAAATCGGTCGGACGCTTCCGTTTTTCGCAGTTCTCACGCTTGCCGCCACCGGTAGCGAATACGATAACTCGGGCGTTATTTCCAATCCCGACACGGACGAAAAGCTCTTTCTCGCGGCTCCGAACCTTTTCCCGGTGGCTTCCATCATGGATCCGACGTACACCTTTACGGTCCCTGCGCGGCACACCGCAGCCGGCGCCGCCGACATCATGTCGCACACCTTTGAGCAGTACTTTGTCGCCGAAGGCAACGAACTCACCGACGGCATGTGCGAAGCAATGTTAAGAACCGTCATCAAGTACGCGCCCGCGGCACTGAAAAACCCCGAGGACTACGAAGCCCGGGCACAGCTGATGATGGCGAGTTCCTTTGGCTGCTGCGGGATTCTTTCAATCGGGCGCTCGGCCTCGGCCTGGCCCTGCCACGGGATTGAACACGAGATTTCGGCCTATACCGACATCACCCACGGCGCGGGGCTTGCGGTCATCACTCCCCGCTGGATGCGGCACACCTTAAACGAAAAGACGGCGCCGCGCTTTGCGCAGTACGGCGTCAGAGTGTGGGGACTTGACGCAAAGGCCGATATCATGGAAACGGCCCGCAAGGCCATTGACCGCACGGCCGAATTCTTTACGTCGCTCGGACTTCCTTCAAGGCTCTCCGAAATGGGCGTTACTGACGAGCACTTTGAAGCGATGGCAGAGCACGTGCTTAAACACTGGTTCCCGCTCGAGACGGCCTTTACGCCGCTTGATAAAGCCGCTGTCATCGCCATTTTGAAGGCCTCCCTCTGACCGGCCATATAGAAACGCCTGAGAATCCCGCTTCGGAACGCTCAGGCGTTTTTCTATTTCGCTCGGCTGTTACCGCATCCAGGGGCAAAGGAGCTTTTGCGCAATTCCGATTGCGCCGTAGAAAAGGAGTCCCAGCACGCACATACCGAGAATTCCGGTAAACATCCGCCCCATGTCGGCTAAGCCCCAGGCGTCCATGATGAGCCAGCCCAGGCCCGAGTCGGTCGCAAAGCTCTCCGCCAGAAAAAGCACCGCAAGCGCTGTTCCGAGACTCACTTTAAGCGAGGTGATGAGGGCGGGGAGCGCCGCCGGGAGGTAGGCGTGCCGGAAACGCTCGCCTGCCGTCGCGCCCATGCTTCTTAACGACATTTCGTACGAGGGGTCAAGCGCCAGAGCGCTTTCTCTCACAATCACGAGAATCTGATAGCCCGTGGCCAGAGCAATCAAAAGAACGCGCGAGGCGTCTCCTAACCCCAGCACCGTAAAAAAGACGGGCAACAGAACGATTTTGGGCAGAGGCAGCGTAATAAAGGTTAAGGGGGCTCCCAGCCAGTCAGCCTTTTTGCTGTGCCCGAACCAAAGCCCCAGACTAAAGCCCGTGACGACGGCAACCGCGAGGGCGCCGATCAACCGCACAAGGCTCACGCCGATGTGCCCCAGAAAACCGGGATCGCCCAGAGACACCGCAAAAAGCACGAGCGAGGCCAGGGGATCGGGAAGAATTTCCGGGGCCAGCGCCCGGCTTCCGGCTTCCCAAAGAGCAAGCAAAACGACGCTGCCCGTCACATAACGCAGAATGAGTGACTTCATTTTGAATTGCCTCCTGCGTTTCTTAACGTAGCGTGGACATGCCGCACCGCATCAAAAAAGGTGTTGCTTTCGCGGTCGGCGCACTGTGTTTGCCGGTTAAAGGCGGGATTTTCACAGAGTTCAAGCACCCGCGGAGGGTTGGCCGCAAGAAGCAGAACGTGGGAAGCCAGAAACACGGCTTCGGCGATATCGTGCGTCACAAAGATCATCGTGACGGGCCGCGTAACGCGCATGCCGGCCAAAAAGTCCTGCAGCCGTTCGCGCCTTAAAGCGTCAAGCGCCGAGAAGGGCTCATCCATGAAAAGCACATCAGGTTCGGCAATGAGGGCGCGCCCGAGCGCCAGACGCTGCCGCTGGCCGCCCGAGAGTTCTGAGGGCCAGCGCTTTTCAAGGCCCGTGAGACCCAATTCCTCAATCATCGCCGAGGCCCGCAAAGCGCCTTCTGTTGCTGAGACCGGGGAGTTTTTAAGCTCAAAGGGAAGACGCAGGTTTCCTTCCACCGTCTTCCACGGGAAGAGTCCGAGGTTTTGCCAGACAAAGCTTGAGCGCACCTGGGAAACCGGGGCCCCGGCCACATCCGTCCAGGTGAGCGTCCCCGCCGCGGGCTTTAAAAGCCCGGCGACTGTTGTGAGCAGCGTCGTTTTTCCGCAGCCCGACTCTCCGACAATAGCTAAAGACGCTCCCGCCGGAAGCGTAAAGGCGACGTTATCCAATACCGTGCGGCTGCCGTAGGCAACCGTGAGGTTTTTCACCGCCAGGCCCGCGGCCGTTCTCTGTTTTTCCTGTGTCATAGCCCGCACTTTACCTGCAAACGACGGCCTTTACATCGGGCGCCGATTTAATGAGCCCCTTTTTAAGAAGCCAGTCGGCCGCTTCTTTTACGTCAGCGTCTGAGGGCAGCGGCGGCAGACCGTCCGCCGTCTCAAAGCCCCCGAACTTCGGAAACCTGTAGGTTTTTTCGAGCCCCTTCGGAATGAGCCCCTTTTTCACGAGAAGCGAGCGGTACTTTTCAGGATCAGCGTCAAGCCTCTTGGCGGCTTCAGACAACGCCCGGCGGAAAGCCCCGACAAAATGAGGCGTCTGACAGGGTGCGCGCACCGAAATCATCGAAAGGGGTTTCACAAGTTTTCGGTCATCCCAGACCACGCGGCCGCCTTTTTGTTCGATGAGCGTTAAAAGCGGCTCGTAAAAAAGTGCCGTCTCAAGGCGTCCGACGTTAAGCATCTGAAGCCGGATCGGAATCTGCGCGACTTCGACGTCCTTAAAGACCTCCGGGCCCACCTTGGCGTCAGCGATCATGACGTCGAGCATCCGGTCGGTGATCGTGCCGGAGCTTTTCGCGGTCGTCACGCCTTTTTGTGCCTTCAGAACCTCAAGACTTGTGATGCGGTCCGCGGCCTTCGGAGACACCGCAAGGCCGAAGGCCCGGTTGTTTGCAGAGGTGTGCCAGGTGGTGGCGATTACCTTGGCGTCGATGCCGTTCACACGCTGGGTGATCGTGGTCATCAGGTTCGTGTAGTGCCCCGCAATTTTTCCGGCGCGCATGGCGGCGGTGAGTTCGAGAGCACTCTTAAAGGGCACGATCTCAACGTTGAGTCCTTCTTTGGCATAGAGGCCGTCAGCTTCGGCCGCATACAACAGCGCCGCGTCAATCGCGGGCAGCGCCGCAATCCGGGCGGGTGCCTCGGCCGCGGCAGCCTCTGTCGTCCCGAACGTCAATGCTGCGGCCGCTGCAAAGGCCGTGGTAAGCAGTTTACGGCGGGCAATAGTGAGTATCGTCATGAAGTAAAACTCCCTGTCATGTATTTTTACGGTGCTGACATACTGACAGGGAAGGGGGGCATGGCGCCCACGGCCGGATCAAGGTATTACCGGCTCGGGAACCGCTTCCAAGGTAATGCGTCAAGTCTTCAGCGTTTGCCCGCTTCTTTTTTCGAACTTTTCGGCTTCAGGAAAGCGCATTTCAGCGTAGGGCACAAAGCGGCCGCCGAGCACCAACCGGTAGCCGATCCAGACACCCGCAAAGATAAAGATTCCGATGTAGGTCGCAAGAATCCCCTGCCAGTCAACGGGGTCCTTTAAAAACGCCTCATAGTTTTGCCCGAGCGTGACGGTCAGGCAGATTACAAACGCCAGGGCCGTCCCCAGGGGAAAGAATTTTGCGCGGTAGGGAAGAATCGACGTGTCAAACCCGTGGTAGGCGAGCCCCCGGCGGAAACGCCAGTGACAGAGGGCAATCCCGAGCCAACACAAGAATCCGCCCATGCCGGAGGTGTTGATAAGCCACAGATAGACCGTGTCTTTGCCGTAGATGCTTGTTAAAAAGCAGAGCGCCGCAATCGCCGTGACGGCAATCAGGGCGCGCCGCGGAACGCCCGAAGCCGAAAGACGCGGGAAAAAGCGGGGAGCCTTGCCCTCCGTTGCGAGAACATAGAGCATGCGCGTTGCGGCATACAACCCGGAATTGCCCGCGGACAAAACGGTTGTGAGCACGACGGCGTTCATGACGGCGGCAGCGGACAAGAGGCCCGCGCGCTCAAACACAAGCGTAAAGGGACTCACGCTTATGTCGGTAAGCTCGTTTTTAAGCAGCCGCGGGTCCGTATACGGGATGATGAGACTGATCACCAGAATGGAGAGGATATAAAAAAGGAGAATGCGCCAGAAGATCGGGTGCGCGGCCTTGGGAATGTTCTTGCCCGGGTTTTCGCTTTCACCGGCGGCAATTCCCATGAGTTCGGTCCCCTGAAACGAGAACCCCACCACCATCGCGGTCATAAAAAGCGTGTGCCAGCCGCCCGCAAAGGGGGCGTCGCCGACGGTCCAGTTCGCCCATCCCGCGGGAGCGTCGCCCGCGAAGATCCCCCAGATCATGAGTAACCCCACGACGATAAAGATGATGATGGTCGCAACCTTAACAAAGGCAAACCAGAATTCAGATTCGCCGAAACTCTTTGCGGACCCCCAGTTGATGAAAAAAAGAAGGGCGAGAAAAAGCGCGCTCCAGTACCAGCCCGGGATGTCCGGAAACCAGTAGCTGATCACAATCTGCGCGGCAACGAGGTCAACGGCAATCGTCACGGCCCAGTTGTAGACGTAATTGACGGCCAGGGCGTACCCGAAGCCCGGATCCACAAACCGTTCGCCGTAGGCGGCAAAGGTGCCTCTTACCGGGAAAAAGGCGGCAAGTTCGCCCAACGCCGTCATCAGAAAGTACACCATCACGCCGATCACAAGGTAGGCCGCAAGCGCCCCGCCCGGTCCCGCCTGACTGATCGCGGCGCCGGAGGCCACAAAAAGCCCGGTACCGATCGAGCCCCCGAGCGCGAGCATCGTCAGATGCCGGGGCTTCAGGGTGCGTTTGAGCTGATGGTTGGTTGCGTCAGTGTTGGTCGTACAGCGGATTTTGTGCTTAGCGTTGTCTCAACGGCGACACTTGGGGGGATCCTTGGGGCGAACCATAGCCCGAAAGATCGAAAAATTTCCATAAATGTCGGATAATGAGGTGTAGGCGTTTATGCGTAAGGACTTCGTCTCAAGGCACAAGCGCTGGTTTTTCGTACGTCAGAAATACGAAAATACGATAAAAACAAAGACCGGCTTGAAACCAAACAACCGGCCTGACATGGTGGCTGCGCGGGGGAGCAATTCCCCGCGCAGTTTCTTCTTATATGGGGGAAAGACAAGCCCCGACATCAGAGAAAGGCAGTTTCGGCCGTCAATGACGCAGCCACTTCCTCTGCCGTCGTGGTGAGAAGCCGGAGATCGGTTTTCTCGGCGGTCACAACGGTGAGAAGCGTCTTTTCCGTGAGTTCCTCAGAAAACACCGCTGCCTTTTGTCCGTCATGCGTTTTGACGGCGAGTTCCTCTTCGTCGGTGACAAAAACCCCGGGAAGCTTCACCGCGCACTCGTTCATGCCCCAGGCTTCATAAAAAGCGCGTACCGGGTTATCCCGTACCTTTTCAAAACGCCGCTCGCCGTAAAGCCGTTTGTAAAGCGTTGCCACGGGTCTGTCTGCATCTATCACTTCAAGGTCAATCGCCGCGGGGGTGTCGGCCACCGCCACGCCCACCAGAGTCTTTGTGTGCGAGATCGTGGCGTAAAGGGGCATTCTGACGCCGCTATCCCGGGCAACGATCAGGGGGGAAAAGGGCGGACGCTCTTTAAGAACCGCCTCGCGGCCGAAAAAGCGCATCAGAAGGACTCTCATCATCAGCCGCACCCAAAGGTAGTCAGCACGGCGCTTGACGCTTGCAAAGGACGCGGCGCGCGCCAGAGCCGGCTCCGTGAGCCACCCGCGCGTGAGGTTTTCAGGCGGCAGCTCCGCAATCCGGGGCATCGTGAGAACGTAACAGGCAGGGGCGGATGTAGTCATGGTTCAAAATAAAAGCGGGCATCGGATAAGCGGGATTTTAGACGCAGGCCTCACGCACGTGCGCAACACGGGCCGGCCGGAAAGTCCGGCTTTCGTGCGGAAAAAAAGCTAATGCGCAACGACCTTTCCGGGATTGCCGGACCAGCCAAAAACTAAAGCCTGCCTTCGGTTTTTCTATGATCGGAACTTTCAGACTGCTCTGACTCCGTCTCAAAGCCCCGCCTCGTCTACAATGCCGCTCAAACATGCGTCAGACCTAGGCCGGGCGGCGTAGATAATTACGCGCATCCAATAACTTTTCTCTGACATATAGTTTTAAAGCTATAAAAGACCGTTGTAATACGTCCTGCGGACAATCCTTATCAGAGGAGAGGCATCGCAAGCGCCCTGAAAGCGCTTCCTGAGGCCCGAAACCACATGATCCCCAGAAAATTACTTTACGGCGTCTGGAACGGCGTCCGGTATGACAATACCCACGGCGGCGACGCGGCTCCGGCCGACCTACCGCTCTCAGCACTCACGAACTTTAATCCGGGCAATCCCATTGACGCCTTAGTCGGAAGCGCGGGCTTTCTTGTTTTTGACGACAAGGTGCCGTTGGCCGGAATACTTCTGAAGTACTACCGTACGGCGCGTCAGAATTCCTGCGGGCGCTGCACGCCCTGCCGCACGGGGTCGATTCTCATTGAACTTGCGCTCGAGGATACCGTCAACGGCCGCGGCGACCGCGTGGACTGGGCCCATATTCTGGATTCGGCCGAGCAGATGTATCAGACAAGCCTCTGCGGGATCGGCCTCACAACACCCGTGGCGATCATCGGAGCCTTAAGGCACTTTAAGGGGCGGCTCCTTGACAACCCCTGTGAACTGATGGGCGACATGTACACGACGGTTACCGCCAAATGTATTGAAGCCTGCCCCGCGCACGTCAACATTCCGCGCTACATCGACTATGTCCGTGACGGCAACACCGATCTTGCGGCAGGCGTCCTTTTGCATCACTATCCGCTTGTTGCCACCTGCGGGCGCGTGTGCGTGCGTCCCTGTGAGGGGGCCTGCCGGCGCAACTACGTCGATACCGCGGTTGCCATCCGCGACATCAAGCGCTTTGTGTCGGATAACGCCGGCGCGTCGGTCGCTGAAATGTTTGAGGGCGCCAAGCCGCAGCTTGACGCCACCAAAGCCAAAGTGGCGGTCGTGGGTGCCGGGCCCGCGGGGCTTAACTGCGCCTACCATCTTCTGATGAAGGGCTACCCCGTTGACGTCTTTGACAAAGACGAGCAGGCGGGCGGCATGGCGCTTCGCGGGATTCCGCCCTACCGCCTCCCCAAGGGGGTGCTGCAGAGCGAAACGGACGCCGTGAAAAAGCTCGGCGGCGTTTTCCATTACGGCGAACGGCTCGGCCGGGACATCACCGTTAACGGCCTTTTTGACGCGGGCTACGCCGCGGTCTTTCTCGGAATCGGCTGCGCGCAGGGCGCCTACCTCGGGCTTGCGGACGAAGACAGGACGCTTGAAGGCTACCGCAACGGCATTGATTTTCTGCTGCAGTGCGAAAAGGGTGTTGCCAAAAACGTGCCCCCGGTCTTTGAGGGGGACGTCGTGATCGTGGGCTGCGGGAACGTCGCGATGGACTGCTGCCGCACGGCCCGGCGAACCGCAACCGGCAAGGTCCACGTCGTTTACCGCCGCACGATCAAAGAGGCAAGCGCCGACATGGAAGAAATTGAGGCCGCTCAAGCCGAAGGGGTCGAATTTCACTTCCTCACCAACCCCGTCGCGATCGTGAGCGAAGACGGCAAAGTCACCGGCGTTAAGGTGACCCGCATGGAACTCACTGAAAAAGACGCCCGCGGCAGACGGGGCGTGAGACCCGTCGATGGCAGTGAATTTGTGATTCCCTGCTCAACACTTATTGCCGCGATCGGCCAAAAGATGGAAAAAGATGTTTTGACCGACGCCGACGGCGTGCTCCTGGACCGCCGCGGCAACATCGCGGTCACCGAAGCCCTCGCAACCTCCCGCCCCGGCGTTTTTGCGGGCGGAGACTGTGCAACGGGGCCCACAACGCTTATTGACGGCCTGGCTCACGGGCAGCGCGCCGCCGACAGTATCGATGAATACCTCTCCCGCGGCTCCGTGGGCTTTGTGCCGCGCGCCCGTATGGGCCGCATCATCCGCGACTGCCGCCTGCTTGAAGACGGCGCACCGCGCCTGCCGCAGCCCAAACTCACCCGTAACCCGTGTCCGCACATTCCGATTGCCGAACGCGAAAAGAATTTCCGCGAGGTCGATCTCACGATGAGCCCGGCCGAGGCGCGCAACGAGTCGCTGCGCTGCATGCGCTGCTACCGGCTTTTTGCCGTTGTCACACCGCGCCCGATTCCGGGTAACGACATGGTCCGGGGCGCCGACATCACACGCACGGGGGTTTAAAAAATGAAAGCATTCATCAACGGGCGTGAATTTACCTTCACCGAAGGCGAAACGATTCTGAAGGCCGCCAAGCGCTTGGGGATTTTCATTCCGACGCTCTGCGCCTATCTGCCCCTGGAACATACCCCGGGCACCTGCCGTCTCTGCCTTGTGGAAACCGAGGTCGACGGCAAAAAGCAGATCGTCACAAGCTGCACAACGCCCTTAAAGGACGGCATGCGCATCGAAACCCGCACGCCGAAAGTCCGTGAAATGCAGCGCATGCAGATGGCCTGGGTCTTTGCCGACCACAACCAGGACTGCGCAAGCTGCGCGCGTCACGGTAACTGTGAGCTCCAGGACCTCGCGCTTTATGTGGGTCTGCAGCATAACGGCTGCAACGGGCGCTTTACCGCCAAGCGCCCCGCCGACTGGAGCGCCAACGGTCTCATCCGCGACGCGGACAAATGCATCCGCTGCGCGCGCTGCGTGGAAGTCTGCCGTACGATTCAGGGCGACAAGGTCTCGGCCTTAACGATTAACGACATCGGCACGATGTGCGGCGTAGGGATCACCGGCGCCGAGCGCTGGGCCGACAGCCCCACGTGCGTGCAGTGCGGACAGTGTGCGCTCGTGTGCCCGACGGGCGCCCTGGGCGAAAAAGACGAAACCGAGCAGGCGATTGACTGGCTTGCCGATCCCGAAATCAAGACGATCGTGGCGTTTGCCCCGGCGGTGCGCGTCACGCTCGGGGAAAACTTCGGTGTCGAGTCCGGCGTCAATCTTGAGGGCAAAATCATCACGGCCTTAAAGATGATGGGCGCGGACTACGTCTGCGACATCAACTGGGGGGCCGACGTCACCATCATGGAAGAGGGGAGCGAACTGCTGGAGCGCCTCACCAAGAAAGGCACTTTGCCCATGATGACAAGCTGCTGCCCGGGCTGGGTGAACTTCGTGGAAAAGATTCATCCGGAGATGATCCCCAATCTCTCGACAACACGCTCGCCTCAGGGCATTTTCGGGTCGTTGGCGAAAACTTGGTTTGCCAAGGAGCACGGCATTGACCCCAAGAAGCTGCGTTTCATCTCCATCATGCCCTGTACGGCCAAAAAGGATGAAATCAAGCGTCCGCAGCTCATGAAGGGCTATGAGCAGGACACGGACCTCGTTTTGACGGTGCGTGAATTCACGCGTCTTCTGCAGCGCCAGGGCATCAACCTCGCCAAACTCGAGGAAAGCACCTTTGATTCGCCCTTTATGAGTGAAAACACCGGCGCGGGCGTCATTTTCGGCGCGACCGGCGGCGTGATGGAAGCGGCATTGAGAACCGTTTACTTTAAGGCGACCGGCCGGGAATTGGGCCCCGTTGACTACGAACCCGCGCGCGGCATGGCTTGGATTAAGAGTGCGGAAGTCGACCTCGAGAAACTCGGCAAAGTCAAAATTGCCGTGGTCCACGGGCTAGCGAACGCCGAAAAAGTGTGCGCCGACATCGCCGCGGGCAAATGCGCCTTTGACTTCATTGAAGTCATGGCGTGCCCCGGCGGTTGCATCGGCGGGGGCGGCAACATGCGCGTCAAGAATAACTACATGAATCTCGCGGAAAAACGCATCGCCGGGATTTATGCGGTGGATAAGACGCGCCAGATCCGCCAGAGCCACAACAACCCCGATGTGATTCGGCTTTACAAGGAGTTTTTGGTCAAGCCCCTGTCGCACACCGCCGAAGACCTCCTGCACACGCACTACACGGACCGTAAGAAGGGGCCGCAGGAGCTCTCCATCCGCAACATCTGGCAACGCGTCAAGCTCGGGTAATCCCGCGGCCCGCTGTCAGCCCGGCCTGTCCGTTTCGTTTCGAAGCGGGCAGGCTTTTTAGTGAACGTAAATTCATAATTTGTGCAACGCATTTTCATCCGGCCTGAAAATATAATATTTGAATTGTGTCAACCCACTCCGGAAGTGTTTATGCGCGGGGCGCCTTTTGCCGTTGCGGCTCTCATCTGCTTATTCCTGGCCGGCCCCGCGGCCGCTCAGTACGACCCGCTGCCTGCCGGAATGCGTGCGGATGCCCCTGCCGGTGACGCTTCCGTTACCGCCCGCCCGGTTCTGAAAGTTGCACTTTTATCCTATTCGCCGCCCTGGTACGACGCGTCCTTTACCGATGAAACCATCCGGTTTCTCGCGTGGAAAATGCCGCAGTACCGCTTTGAGGTGACCTGGCTTGAGGCGGAAAACTTCAATAAAACCCTTGCCAAGGGCGAAGCCGACATCGTGGCCGCACCCACGGCGCTTTTACAGCTTCAGACCGCGGGCCGCTACCGCGACCTCGTGACGCTCGTCTCAAACGACGCCGACACCAATAACGCGCATGCCGCGGCCGTCATCACCAAGACCGGCCGAACTGACATCACCGCCCTTAAAGACCTCACCGACAAGCGGGTGGCCTCCGTCACAAGCGAGCTTTCGCCCGGGATTCTTGAGGTCGCCCAGGAACTTGTGAGCCGCGGCATCAACGCGGAAACCTTTTATAAGCGCCTTATCCGTGTTGAGCCTCTGCGCATGCGCAAAGTCGTGGAGATGGTACAGAAAGGCGAGGTTGATGCCGGAATCGTCCGGGCCTGTTTTTTGGAAGACCTCACGCGCGCGGGAAGCGGCGACATCACCGCAGGGCTTAAGGTGATTGAGGAGCGCACCGGTGACGGTCTCACCTGCCGTCACACAACGCGCACCTACCCGGGCTGGGTGCTTGCGATCGAAAGGCGAATGAACGAAACCGCCGCCCGCGACATCACGGCGGTGCTTCTGACCAAACCCGCCAACGCCTGGGGCCAGTACTGGAGCATTGTCACGGACTACGGCGCGGTTGACGCGCTTCTCAAGGACTTAAAGCTCGGGCCCTACAAAAACCTAGGTGAAGTCAGTTTCACCGAGCTCACCAAAAAATACTGGCCTTTGGCGGTTCTGATTCTCATTGCGCTCACGGGGCTTCTGGCGCACGGCATTATTCTCGAAAAACTCGTGCGGCACCGTACCCGGGAACTCGAAAACGCCAACGCCGAGCAAAAAAGGGCCGAGCGCGAGGCCTTTGAAACCCATGAGCAGCTCGATGCCCTTCAGAGAGCCGGAGCCGTCGGGCAGATCTCCAGCCTTGTCGCGCACGAGATCAAGCAGCCTTTGGCGGGCATTCAGAACCTCTCGCGCGGCGTTTTGAGGCGGCTCGAAGACAGCGACAACCCTGACGAGGAGCTCTGCAAAGCCGTGGATGCGATCGGCGCCGAGGCCGCGCGTGCGGGCGAAATCATTGACCGCGTCCGCTCCTACAGTAAGGGTAAAAACGAGCGGCGCAACATTTCAGTGAAAAGCGAAATTCTCAGAATCACTCAGCGCTTCTGCCTTTCCGGCAAAGCCGCGGGCGTTCAGATTCTTTTGGGGCACCTCGAAGACGCCGCGGTCTACATCGACCCCATTGACTTTGAGCTCATCATCGTTAATCTCCTTACGAACGCCTCTCAGGCCGTGCAGGGCGAAGCCAAAGCCAAGGTTGAGGTCTCAAGCACCGTCACAGGCGGCCGCATTGAAGTCCGGATCCGTGATAACGGCCCGGGCGTCGACGCTGAAACACTCACCAAACTCGGCCGCAGCGTGATGGCCTCAAGTAAAGCCGGCAGTCTCGGCATGGGGTTAACCCTCGTGCACCGGCTCTGTGAAAACTGCGTGGGGCAGTTAAGTTTCACGCTTAATACCCCGGAAAAGGGCCTCACGGCACACGTGCTGCTGCCCGCGGCCCCCGCTTGCGACACACCGCAGCACAAACCCGACGGAGTCGACCCATGATGCCGGGCGAAAATGAAAATATCCTCATCCGCGTGGTGGACGACGATGCCCATATGCGGGGCTCTCTGGAATTCATGCTCACCGCAGAAGGCTTTGCGGTTAAAACGTACCCGAGCGCGCAGGCCTTTTTAACCGACGATGCGCCCTCGCGCCCCGGGTGCCTCATCCTGGACGTCAAAATGGACGGGATGACCGGGCTTGAACTTCAGGAAGAGATGATCCGGCGCGGCATCCGCCTTCCCGTTGTCTTTTTGTCCGCCCACGGCGACATTGATATGGCGGTGGACACGATGCAGAGAGGTGCCGTCGCCTTTGTGCAGAAAACCGCAGATCCGTCGCGCCTGATGGAAGCCGTGTATAAGGCCGTTGCGCAGACCCAAGCGAACAAACCCGATCCGGGCGAGGCCGTTGCCCGCTGGAACACGTTGACGCCCAAGGAAAAAGACGTCGCCAAGCTTCTCGCCAAAGGGCTTTTAAACCGTGAGGTGGGAATCCGCCTTGGGGGCATCTCAGTGAAAACCGTGCAGGTGCACCGCTCTGAAATCAACCGCAAATTAGGCGTTAAGGGCGTGGTGGAACTCACAGAGGCCGTTAACCGCATCCGTGCGCTTTTGGGAGAGGCTGCCGCATGAGTGAAACGCTTTCGCGCCGCGCGGTCCTCACCGGGGCCGTCCGCGGAACTCTCCCCGAAGAAGAAACCTTTGACGTCGTTGTGGTGGGGTCCGGTGCCGCAGGGCTTGCGGCCGCCCTGGAAGCCCGTAAGGCGGGGGCCGAAGTCATCGTGCTGGAAAAAATGGGCAGTATCGGCGGCAACTCCGTCATCAGTCAGGGCCTTGCGGCCGTCCCCGGCACCCCGCAGCAAAGCGAAGCCGGCATCGGAGACAACCCCGAACTCATGTTCAACGACCTTATGAAGGTCACAAAAATCAGTCACCCGCACAGAATTGCGCTGCTCACGGAAAACGCCCTTGCCACCTGGCAGTGGACAATCGATGAGCTCGGCGTTCACTGGAGCCGGGGCGTGGAATACGACTACGGCCACTCGGTCAGGCGCTGCGTGGCGCTTGCCAATCAGGGTGAGGGCCTTATGAACCCCCTCGCAGAGCGCGTTTCGGCCTTGGGCGTCTCGGTCCGTCTTAATACCCGCGTCACCGGCTTTCTCACCGATGACACAGGACGCGTCACGGGCGTTACGGCACTTGTGACCGACGCCGCGGGCCTTCACCCCGTTACCATTAAGGCACGGAAAGCGGTCGTGGCGGCTGCCGGAGGCTTTGGCGCGGACATCGCGATGCGGCAGATGCAGAGCTGGCGGCTCGGCCCCGGCATCAGCACGACAACCCAGCCCGGAAGCACGAGCGAAGTGATCAGGGCTCTCTCAGATATCGGCGCCTGGGTGATCCACATGCAGTACATCCACTGCGTGCCGGAAGCCTGCGCTGACGAAAAAGGGTGGGGGAGCGCCTGGAAGTTCAATCAGTACTGTGCGGCATCGCAGGGCCTCTGGGTCGTGCAGGAAACCGGACGGCGCTTTGTGAATGAAACCGCGGACAACACCACGCGCACCAACGCCGTCCTCGGTGTGATCAGTGCCGGGGAGCATTGCCTTGCGGTTGCCGACGCCCGCGCCGCGGCGCATCCGAGGTCGGCCCTGTTTAAAAAGAGTGACGTGGAGGCGCTTGTGCAGCGCGGCTTTGTACTGAAATACGCGACGCTCTCCGAACTCGCCACAGACCTTGGCGTTCCTCTGATACCGCTTCAGGACGAAATCAGCCGCATCAATGAAACGCTTGCCGCCAACGATCCCGACGACTACCTCGGCCGGGTTTTAAGCCCCACCAATGAACTGATCGGCGAGGGGCCCTGGTACGCCTGCCGGTTTGCCGCCAAAGTCCAGCTTTGCGGCGGGGGTGTTGCAATTGATTCGCAAGCCCGGGTCTTAAGCGTCGCCGATGACGCGCCGGTGCCCGGGCTTTTTGCCGCGGGCGAAATCACAGGAGGCTTAAACGGGGAGGCGCGCCTTTCCTCCTGCGGCCTTATTGACGCCTTAATCGTCGGGCGCATTGCCGGGCGCAACGCCGCGGCGGCCTGATATTTTTGCGGGTACGAAAAAGCGGCCTGAATCCGCAAAGACACAAACCGCTTCTTTCCAACGCCGGTAGGATGAGGATTTCCCTGCCGGCAGTCTTACCGACTGAGTCTGAATCAGAGGGCCTTGGCAGCGCTCTGACCGGCGATACGGCCGTTCACGAGGCAGTCAAGAATAGCGCAGGAGCCCAGACGCACGGCGCCGTGCACGCCGGAGGTGGATTCGCCGGCAGCGTAGAGGCCCTTCACAGGCTTGTTGTCGACAACGTCCAAAACGCGGCACTGCATATCGGTCACAAGCCCGCCCATGCAGTGGTGAACCTTCGGGCTCATTTCGCAGGCGTACCACGCGTCGCCTTCGAGCGGCACCTGTTCGTTGTTGATGTAACGGCCAAAGAGGGGATCGTTCTTCGCCTTCACAGCCTTGTTGAATTCATCAACGGTCTTGGCGAGCTGATCGGCCGGAATCTTCCAGTCGGCGGCGATGTCCTTCAGGGACTTGTATTGCTTCAACATTCCGCCTTCCAGGAGCTTTTCAAGCATGCCGGGACGGGCTTCCTTAAAGGCCTTGAGGTTGGCAGCCGTGCAGATGGCGACCGCCTTAAAGCCGTTGGTGTGCTCAACCATAATGGCGTCGGCACGGACCTTGCGGTTGGCAAGTTCATTCACGAAGCGCTTGCCGGAGGTGGAAACCCACAGGCCGTATTCAGCGGCACCGGACTGAGAGAAGGTCCAGCCGATACCCATGCCCTTTTCCTTAGGGTTGTTCCACGGCGTGCACTGAATCCAGTCGTTCTGGACCTGAGCGCAGCCAATGCGGCTCGTTTCACGCCAGAGTTCTGCGGTAGCGCCGGGCTGGTTCGTGGAGTCGAGGTTTGCGGCAAGTTTCGGATCCTGCATCGTGCGGTAGGCAACGTCACGGGAGAAGCCGCCGTAGCAGAGCACAACACCCTTCTTTGCGCGGATAAACTGCACGCGGCCGGAACCGGCCTTCGGGAAGCGGTAGCCCTTGCGGATCTGCAGGCCAAGAACAGCACCCTTTTCATCACGGATGATGTGTTCAACGTAGGTGCGGGTTTCGACCTTGACGCCAAGCTTTGCAACCTTTTCGAGTTCCTTGGAAACGATGCCGGAGCCCGAACCGTTCTTCGTAAAGACATAACGCGGAACGCTGTGGCCGCCTTCCTGACCGATTGCATCGGGGTTGTATTCAACGCCCAGTTCCTTCACGGTCCATTCGTAGTTGGACAGGGCAGAGTCGGCAACCAACTTCACCTTTTCAGGGTTATTCATGTAAAGGCCGGCAACGAGCATGTCCTTGGCAAGGAGTTCCGGAGAATCCTTAATGCCGTGCTTGAGCTGCTGGGGGCAACCGGTAGCGGTCAGAATACCGCCGTTAATAATAGAGTTGCCGCCGGCGGTGGGCATCTTTTCCAGAACCACGCAGGAAGCACCGGCTTTCTTGGCTTCAATCGCGGCAGCCAAACCTGCAAAGCCCGAACCCACGACGACAACGTCATAGGTGGCATCCCACTTTGAGGGAACCTTGGCCTGGGTGCTCGCCTCAGCCGCACCGATAAAGCCGGCGGCGCCGAGCGCCAAAGAACCCTGAATCAAAGAACGACGGCTCATATCTGTCATTTTCTTACTTCTCCGTAATACCAAGTCCCTGTTGCCGGGGGCTTTGTTTGGAATTGTCAGGCGCGAGGCCTTACGGCCTTCGCCCGTCTTTTGACAATCCGCATTATCTGTTCGTCAACCTCCTAGGAGGTCTGCCTTAAAGCACTGTGTTGTCACAGGAGGGACTATTTCTACGGGTTATCCCTTGGTTTAGGTGCTTTCTCCATTGAAAGACGGCGGGTTTAGGGCGGGAAATTCGCACTATCAGAAGAAAAACAACACTTCCTCGGGAAAGTATGTCCGTTGAACTTATTGTCTGGCTCGTGTTGGGCGCTGCCGCCGGGGGCTTTATTAACGGTCTGGCCGGTTTCGGCACGGCGCTCATGTCTTTGGGCGTGTGGCTGCAATTGATGCCGCCCTGGCAGGCTGTGGCGGTCGTGGCCGCAATGTCGGCTGCAAGCGGCGTTCAGAGCCTCTGGCTTATCCGCAGGGGGCTTAAGAAAGCGCGGGGTTTCCTGACACGGTGCAGGCTTTCCCGTAACAGCCAAGGTTTTTGAGGCCTTGTCTGCCCGGGCGTC
>OJPO01000711.1_pt1 | contig 16611 bp, 13 predicted proteins | sample 1598541 | NCBI WGS metagenome assembly OJPO01 (sample SAMN03922453, study PRJEB24848) | human gut metagenome | isolation source: stool sample | host: Homo sapiens | place: Germany | collected 2009-11
GAAATATTTTATTTTTGATATTTTGCATATAAGTATTCTGCTTATTCTGCCATTTTGCAAATAAAAGCGATCACATTCTTGTTATTTTGCCATTAATCATTATCTTTGCCGCACATATTTCACAAACACAAAGTACAACAAGTATATGAGCTATCTTATTAAACCCGCAGGGTATAAAGCCTTACTTAACTTATCCCAGACTGAAATGGGAATCAAGAAGATCAAGGACTTTTTCCAGCAAAACCTCTCATCCGAGCTGCGCCTAAGACGCGTAACCGCACCTTTATTCGTACTTAAGGGAATGGGTATCAATGATGATCTTAACGGAGCGAGCCGTCACTTTTCCTATCAAGGATTTAAACGACTCTAAAGCAGAGATCGTACATTCACTCGCCAAATGGAAACGACTGACACTCGCCGATTACCACATTGAAGAAGGTTACGGTATTTACACCGACATGAACGCCATCCGCTCAGACGAGGAGCTAGGTAATTTACACTCTTTATACGTGGATCAATGGGACTGGGAACGTGTAATGAGCGAAAGCGAACGTAAGATCGATTTCCTCAAGGAAATCGTCCGTCGCATATATGCCGCTATGGTCCGTACCGAATATTTAGTTTACGAGATGTTTCCTCAAATCCGCCCGACGCTCCCCCAACAGATTCATTTCATCCATTCCGAGGATTTGTTACAAAAATATCCTACCTTTACACCGAAAGAGCGGGAAGACGCTATTACCAAGGAATACGGGGCCGTATTCATTATCGGTATCGGATGCTCGCTAAGCAATGGAGAGAAGCATGACGGACGTGCTCCGGACTACGATGATTGGTCTACGATCGCCGAGAACGGACAAACCGGATTGAACGGGGATTTATTGGTTTGGGATGATGTACTAAACCGTTCTATGGAACTATCCTCTATGGGTATCCGCGTCAATAAGGAAGCCTTGTTACGCCAGTTGGATATTTGCAAAGCCGGGGAGAAAAAAGAACTCTATTTCCACAAACGCCTCTTGAGCGGTGAACTTCCGCAAAGTATCGGCGGTGGTATCGGACAAAGCCGGTTGTGTATGTTCTATCTTCGTAAGGCCCATATCGGAGAGATACAGGCAAGTATCTGGCCGGAGGAGATGCGCAAGGAAGCACGTGCGGCTGGAATGATGCTTATTTAGTTAACAGCCAACTATTATATTATGGACGTAAAGATTGAAGAAAGCTGGAAAAAACGGTTAGCCGACGAGTTTGAAAAAGATTATTTCAAGCAATTGACCGATTTCGTTAAACAAGAATACCGCCAAGGTACTGTTTATCCTCCCGGTCCTTATATGTTCAATGCTTTTGAGCACTGCCCGTTCGATAAAGTGAAGGTCGTTATCCTCGGCCAAGATCCTTATCACGAGCCGGGACAGGCGCACGGACTTTGTTTCTCCGTGCAGGATGGGGTACCTTTCCCCCCTTCCCTCATCAATATATTCAAAGAAATACAAGATGATTTAGGGCATCCGGTTCCAACAACCGGCAACTTGATTCGTTGGGCAGATCAAGGCGTATTACTGCTAAACGCCACGCTCACAGTACGAGCGCATCAAGCCGGTTCCCATCAAAATAGAGGTTGGGAGACCTTTACCGATGCTGTTATTCATCGTCTGGCGGCTGAAAGAAGCCATATCGTTTACATATTATGGGGTTCCTACGCACAAAAGAAAGGTGCTTTCATCGATTCATCCCGTAACCTGGTTCTTAAATCAGCCCATCCGTCCCCACTTTCCGCTTACCGGGGATTCTTCGGAAACAAGCATTTCAGCAAAGCCAATGATTATTTAATCGCAACTGGGCAAACTCCCATCGAATGGTAAGATCATTGAGAATTGAAAATTAGCTATACAATCCAATAATTTTCAATTCTCAATTTTCGGTTCTTAATACCACTGCTGTCCATCCCTATAATTACTTCTCTTATCATACTTCAAATCTTTCAATAAAGCAGAGCTTACAGCGATACTGAATGTATAGGATTTATAAGGACCAACCGGAACGAAACTAGCCGTCATTTGCCAGCAGTGCAAGTTACGAGTTACGTTACAAGTCATATAAGAGATCTTCTTAGCGTCAAAATCATAAGTAGCGTTAAAGTTAAAACGCCAGTTCTTTGTCGGCTGGATATTTCCGTTAAAGCTCAAAGAGTGAGTCAAGGCGTAATCATACTCCAGTTTAGAACGATTAAAATCACCATACCGCAAACTCAAACCATAACTAAACGAGAGGCTCCAAGGAATCTTGGAAATTAAATAGCCATCGGCATCTGTCTCACCGGTCTCTTTCTTTTTGCCCAACAGACGGCCACCACTTTCCTTATTCTCGCCCTCTCCTTCTCCATCCGGGTTCAAGCCATCCGGATCTGCATTCGGATCCGTAGAAGCCGATTGATTCCCAGATTTATCCGATGAACTATCACCTCCTCCAAACAACTTCTTAAACGTATCATTATTAAATGTATAAGAAAAACTGGTGCTAGTCCCTCTCAAACGGCCAATACCCTTGCCTGCTTTCCAACGGGGAATATCGACACGATGCCCATTCTCATCGTACGTATAGGTATCGAACTGACCATTCAAGTTCAACGTATAACTCTTGGATAATTTCAAACGTAAACCGACACTCAAGTCACTCCACTTAAATGAATCCGCTGCCATATTATAACTCATGCCTAACGACAGCTTATCGATCAGACTAATTTTCTTGAATCCAGTAGAGTCCTTATCCGAACGCACCTTCATCTCGATATTGTTATTTACGTCAAAACTGATATTTCCTTGTTTTCCCGTTCCCGGAACGCCATACATATTATGAGCAAACGGAGAATACGTATATTCACGATCCTCACCATTCGCGTCTTGATATACATAAGTCTCATAAAAACCAAAACGAGAAGAAGCGAAGTCCGGCTGGGCGCTTACCGTAATAGACGGCTCGAAGCGGTGACGGATCATCTCAACCTTATTACCCAAGAATGGCAACGGTTTATAAAAACCATACAAGGTCGTAGACGCAGAGATAGAAGCGTTAAAATCGTAAATACGATAAAAACCATACGTAGTGTCGCGGGCTACCAAAGCCTGTTTCTGCGTATCATATTCCTGTTCGATCTTGCTGGTGTACCAACGTTCCTTATAATTGAAAGAGGGAGAAATATTCAAGTACTTGAGCACGGAGAATGTAGCGCTTACCGGAATCGAGTGCTGCATAGCATTCTGCCAATCTTTGATCAAATTCGATTTGAATAATAAGTTTTCCTTTGTCGTGATACTATTACTGAACGTACCGGAATAACTCATGGAGATCTTCTCGTACCAACGCTCCTTCCCGACCGGATGCTTCCGCTTGAAAGGGAAGATACGGCTCATCGTAACCGTCATGCTAGGCAAGGTTACGGCGATAGAAGAATCACGGGTCGTCTGGTTTATACTCATCGTACCGGAGATCGTGAACGGGTTATTCGGGAAACGTTTCGTTATGTTGATGGATGAACTCTTCGTATTCTGGTTCACGTCGGCATACCCGCTTGCGTTCGGATATAAACTGTTCTGATTATTGCGGTCATACGAAGAGGTCGAGAAGTTTACGCTCGCCGAAAAAGACAGATAAGGATTCGCCTTAGGGTCTTGCGTATGCGTCCAGTTAACCTTGAAGTCCTTGGATAAATTATAGTCGGGCAATCCCTTATCGCCCAATTTCGTCACCAAATAAGAAGCATTAAAACTGCCCGAGAATTTATAACGTTTACGGTAAGCCGACTTAGCCGACAATCCCCAAGATCCTTTCGTATAAATCTCTCCCAATAAAGCCAAGTCCATATAATCGCTCAAGGCGAAATAATATCCACCGTCACGCAAGAAGAAACCTCTGGTAGACTCGTCTCCGAAAGTCGGCATAATAATACCGGATGAATATGTACTCGAGAACGGGAAGAAACAGAAAGGTAACCCGATCGGATACAACGGCACGTCCTCCAAGACCAGATAGACCGGACCCGTTACGATATTCTTTTTCGGGCGCACCTTCGCTTTCGTCATCTGGATGTAAAAGTGAGGATGCTCATGCTCGTCGCAGGTCGTATACTTACCACCCACCATGTTCAAGATATCCCCTTCCATCTTTTTCGTTCGCCCGGCAGTAACATACCCTTCGCCCTGCTGGGTAATCACGTCCGTGATATATCCTTTCTTGGTACCGAAATTATACCGCATCGTCTTCGACTCATATTGCTGGTCGCCCTCCTTAAACAACGGATAGCCAAACTCCTGCCCGATAGAGTCGAGTCCAAACTTAGCGAACACGATGCTACTATCCATATTCATCTCGATCAATTCGGATTGCAGCTCGATATTCTGGTATTTGACATCGCCTTCCCCGTAAAGATATGCCCAGTTGCCAGCTGTCATCACGATAGAATCGGTCGCTTGATAACTGACCGGAGCATCTAGCCCGGTCTGCTTTTCTGGAATCGAATCTCCCGCTAACGTTGTACTATCCGTAGGAGCCACCAAGAGAGAATCAGTCTGCGCCAAGCTATCGGCAGGAGCGACAATCTCCTGCGCTTGCACGCCCAAGCCTCCCAAGAGGAAAACGAATAGAATGATTAGGACTCTATATATCAAAAACATTACTTCGTTCTTTGCAGTGTGTTACAGCGTGCAAATGTATAATAAATAAACGAGCCCTTATGCTTTTATTCCCCTAAAAAGAGTTTACACCAGTGTTCAAACTGCTCAACTGTCTCATTTCCATACTTGGATAAGCTCTGTTTTATCTTATCAGCCGGTTTCTCTTTCGTCAATTTAGTCTTGCTAAAGAATTTATCAGCGAAACAGATCAATTGTTCTTCCAATGACACGGGACGCATATCCCGATGTGGAACAGGCAGGTTCCGTTCCTCGATCATGGCAAGCGAAAGCCCCGTCCCCGTATGCCTCTCGCAAACTAAGGCGTGGCGAGGATACCCCTCTTTCCGCATTAAATCGGCTCCCAGATAGCCATGACAGATATAATCGGCCTCCCCATGGCAATCGATATCCGGTGCGTTACACAAAAAGATCCCTATGTCATGCAACATCGTCGCTTCCTCAATAAAAGTCAGATCCAGATTCATCTCCGGATGCAAACGGGCCAATGCTAATGCCTTATCCGCCACGCTACGGCTATGAGTCACCAAAATCCGGTAGGCATCCGAACTTTCCGGATAATATTTCTTTATTATATCAAGAGGTTTCATCCTATTTATTTTTTTGCGAGACAAAAATAAACAATCTCTCTCACATATGGATGAGTTCGCAGAAGATATACTGCATTGGCCAAGTAATATATACTGCGTTAGCGATGTTAGTATGTATTACTTGGCAAAGTCAGTACTACTTCTCATCACTGATACCCCTGAAACCAATTGCCCAGCTTCAAATCTTTTATATCCGCACCTGTTTCCCGTTCGCCTCTCAAATACTCAGAGAAGTAATCGACCATCCGCCAGTAATAATATTCATTATAGTCATCAAAATGATGACGTTTTCCCGGTACGATCAACATATCAAAGCGCTTGCCCGCCTTGATCAACTCGTCCACGACAACAATGGTATTTGCCGGATGCACATTATTATCGATATCGCCATGGATTAATAACAGATGGCCTTTCAAGTTCCTCGCCAATTCCTGATTGGTCGGGATGCGAATATCGAACGAGATATTTCCCATATCATCCGTGATCTCCTTTACTCCATGGTGTTTCTCTCCCCACCACCGGTTATAAATGTTATTGTCATGATTGCCGGCACAAGATACCGCCACCTTAAAGAAATCCGGATAAAGCAGCATAGCCGCTGTAGACATGAAACCGCCACCGGAGTGTCCGTGTATGCCGACCCGGTTGATATCCATGAATTTATAACGAGCGCACAACTGCTCGATAGCCACTTTATGATCCGCCATCGGATAATCACGCAAATTTCCATATCCATAATTATGATACCACTTGGAGCGACTGGGATGCCCTCCCCTGTGTCCCATGCAAACCACGACAAATCCGGCTTGCGCCAAACGATCCGTACGAGGATTCATCGGGATGTAGCGAAAGAAAGTTCCCTCCTGTTGCGGTCCGGGGTATACATAGTTAATGACCGGATATACTTTCGTGGAATCAAAATCAAAAGGCTTATACATGACACCATACAAATCGGTCACCCCATCGGCCGCCTTTACCGAAAAAGGCTCAGGGAATTTATAACCTGCCATGAATAATTGGGAGAAGTCACTCTCCTCCAAGGTCATCAATCGATTACCTTGGTTATCATACAATGCCGTAGCCGGGATCGTATTGACACGAGAATAGTTATCCACGATATATCGCATGGATTTATCCATAGAGACCAGGTGGAAATAATCGCCCGGAGTAATCAGCTTTAAGCCCGAACCATCCAGATTCACCCGATACAAATGCTCGTAATAAGGAGTCGTATCTCCCTTTTCCCGGGCATTCGCCTTGAAGTAAACGACACGATTCTTACTGTCCACGTCTACGATGGCGTCCACATGCCAAGGCCCTTTGGTGATACGGTTTTTCAAATTTCCTTGCGCATCATATAGATACAGATGCGCCCAACCATCCCGTTCGCTCCAATGGATCAATTCCTTACCATTATCGGTCATCGCTAGCGGGCGGGTTTCCATAGAAGTATTTAGACGTTCCTCAATGATCGCTTTTACCGAATCCTCCCCGATCGTATACGAACAGATATCCACCCGTTTCATATCCCGGCTGACACGGGTCAAATAGAAGGTCTGGTTATCTCCCAACCAGATCGAGTTCCGAGTGAGTCCCGTACGCTCCTTATCCGGCTTGGAGGCTAGATTGATTGTTTGATCTTTAAAACAATCCACCCGGATTTCTTTCCGCTTCCCGGTATTTTCCAAATCAAAGAGATATAAATGAACGATTGGAGAACCCGCCTCTCCCGGCATCTGATATTTATAGGTCTCAAGTGTAGGACGAGGTTTGGCGATCGAGTTAATCACCCATAAATCTTGCACCACACGTTGATCCGACAAAGTCGCGGCGAAATAACGACCATCGGGAGACCAGTTCCCCATTACATATTTCCGCTTATGGTCACATAAAGTATCGGTATTCAAGAAGGTCCGGGGCATACCAAAGCCAAAATCTTTTTCGCCATCCGTAGTCAAGGCGATCTCGGATATCGTCTTATCCTCCGGGTCCTTCACGGCCTTCTCATAATCCTCATAACTCATGACATACAGGTTCAAATCTTTCGCGAAGACGACCCGCTTTTTATCCGGCGATATATTCGCCCAACGGATTTTAGCAGGAATCTCGTCTTTCGTAATCCGAGTCAACCGGGAGGACGGATAATCATACGAGAAAAAATAGTTCCCGTTCGTACCCTTTATCGAGAAAGTAAACGTGCGATCATCTTCCTTTAAGCGTAAATCTCCGATAGGAAGTTGTTGTCCGGTAAAAGGCTCTCTCACGATCTCGCTTATCTGTGCCGCCAACTCATCCCGATCAAATAATAATCGTTTATTTCTCGAATTGGGGTCCACCAGATACCAGTTTGTCCCCTCACTCGTCTTATACTCATACCAGAACTTGTCACTATTATTAAAATAATTGGGGGTAAGGGTATAAGAGAAAAGTAGCTGTTCCGCATTCGACGGGGCGAAACGGCGTGCTTGCGTATATTCCGGTAGGACATCTTGCGCATAGGTAAAAGGCACCCATGATAAACTCAAGAAGGCTACCGCATAAAAAAGTGTTTTTACATTCATAGATTCTTAGTATTGTCTGTTATTCGCCTCAAAAGTATAAACTTTCTGTGAAAAACATTTCGTACTTTTGCGGTTAGTATACAGTTATTATATATGTAATGAAACAGATCTTTATATTTCTAGTCATACTTTTTAGCCTGACGCCAACGGTCTATTCACAAAACGCCCCGTTAAAGCTAGGTGCCGAGCGGATGGATGTCGTCACCCGTTTGCTTAAGGATAAGCGGGTCGGATTAGTGGTCAACCAGACTTCCATTTTGGAAAAGCGGCAGATTCATTTATTAGATGCGCTAGTAGCGGAAGGCATAGACGTTAAGAAGGTGTTCGCTCCGGAACATGGATTCCGGGGAACCGGTGACGCCGGAGAGGAGATAAAAGATAGCCGGGACTTGAAAACAGGCATCCCCATCATCTCTATTTATGGAAAAAACAAGAAACCGTCCACCGAGCAACTGGGCGACCTCGACGTGATTGTTTTCGATATACAAGATGTAGGTGCCCGTTTCTACACCTATATCAGTACGATGCATTACGTGATGGAAGCCTGCGCCGAAAACAACAAAGAGTTTATCGTGTTGGACCGCCCGAACCCAAATGACTTTGTAGACGGGCCGATCCGCCAAAAGGGATTTGAGTCTTTCGTAGGTGTCGATCCGCTCCCGATCTTGCACGGCTTGACCGTAGGGGAATTGGCATGGATGATCAATAAGGAAGGCTGGCTGAAAAGTACGCCCGATACCTGTCGGTTAAAGATCGTAAAGATGGAGAATTGGAAACACGGAGATCCCTATTGGTTGCCGGTCAAGCCCTCTCCGAACCTCCCGAATGACCAGTCTATCCGCCTGTATCCGTCGCTTTGCTTTTTTGAGGCTACGAACGTTAGCGTGGGAAGAGGAACCTATTATCCGTTTCAAGTACTAGGTTTCCCGGATCCTAAATACGGGAATTTCACTTTTACCCCGACCTCCTTACCCGGATTCGATACCAATCCCTTGCAAAAGGATAAAGTATGTTACGGCATCGATCTGCGGGAATATCCGTTCGAAGGAGGATTAACCTTGCGATTCTTCCTCGACTTCTACAATAAAGCGGGAAAGGATCAAGCCTTTTTCTTCTCCCGTCCGAACTGGTTCGATTTATTGGCAGGCACGAAGCAGCTCCGCTACCAGATCGTAAGGGGCTTATCCGAGAAAGAGATCCGGGAAAGTTGGAAACCCGAGCTAGATCAATACAAGGCCATGCGTAAAAAGTATTTACTTTATCCGGACTATCCTACTCAAAATAAAAAATAAGAACGAATGAATTATTGGGAATCGCATACCCAAGTCGCCGTACGTTTCCGCCGATTCGACCGGAAACGTTACGCCGCATTCCGGAGTATGCACAAAGTCATTAACATTGGAGTCGTAACAGCAAGTACGCTACTATTCGCCCTGCCCGACACGGCGCAAGCTCAAAAGACAATCGAGCCTAACCGGACCGGCGAGGAAGCTTCCGTAGAGCTGGAAGAGGTAGAAGTTACCGCCTCCCGTGCGCCTATCGCACGGAATCAAGCGACCAAGATCGTGACAGTCATTCCCGCCCGTGAGATCACGGCGGCACCTGTCACCAGTATCCAAGATCTTTTAGAATATGCCGCGGGAATAGACGTCCGGCAACGAGGAGAAGGAGGCACCCAAGCCGATATCTCCATCCGGGGAGGGACGTTCGACCAAATAGCGGTTCTCTTAAACGGGGTCAACCTCTCCAACCCACAAACCGGCCATTATAGTTTTGACCTCCCGGTGAATCTCTCGGACATAGAGCGCATCGAAGTGGTATCCGGCCCTTCTTCCCGTATATTCGGGGCCAGCGCTTTCGCCGGAGCGATCAATATCATCACGAAAACAGGAAAAGAGAACAGGATATCGACCGACAATTACGCCGGAATGCATAAGCTATGGAAACTGGAAGCTGCCATCAATCACGCAACCACTCATTTCGGACAGCGCCTTTCCGCAGGGTATGCCTCGTCCGGAGGGTATATAGACAATACGGACTTCAAACAATTAAATCTTTTTTGGCAATCGGAACTTAAAAGCGAGGAGGCCGATTTCCAATTCCAAGCCGGATACAACGACAAAGGTTATGGAGCGAATAGCTTCTACTCCGCTTCCTATCCCAACCAATACGACAAGACTCGCCGCTTCTTCCTCTCCGCCGGAGGAGAAACACATGGCAAAATCAAGTTCACCCCCAAGGTATACTGGACCCGACATTTCGACCGGTACGAGTTGTTCCGTAGCGATCCCGCCGATTGGTATACCGGGCATAATTACCATGAGACGGAAGTATTCGGAGCCAACCTCAACGCCACGACACAGTGGAAACTAGGAAGAACCAGTATGGGCGTGGAATTCCGAAACGAGGGAGTAAAGAGTAATGTATTAGGCAAGCCGATGAAGGAACCGCAGGATGTTCCTTTCGAGAAAGAAGGGCAATATCTAAAAAGCGATAACCGAAGTAATATCAGCTACTTTCTTGAGCATAACGTATTATTACGCCGCTTCACGTTGTCAGTCGGGGTCTTGGCAAACTATAATTCGGCCTTAAACGAAGGGATTCATTTCTATCCGGGAATAGATGCCAGTTACCGTATCGGGGACAATGTCCGTCTGTATGGGAGCTGGAACCGGGCATTGCGCATGCCGACTTTCACCGATCTTTATTATGAGGGTAAGACGAATAAAGGAAATCCGGACCTAAAACCGGAGGAAAGCGAGGCATTCGAGGTCGGACTGAAATACAACACTTACTTCCTCCGGGCTCATATAGCCGGCTTTTACCGAAAAGGTAAGAACATGATCGATTGGGTGAAAGAGAAACCGGAAGATATCTGGGAAAGCCAAAATCTGACAAAAGTCGATAACCTTGGTTTCGAGACTAATCTGAGTTTATTACCGAGGGAACTGGGCAACGAACGGTTCTTTATCCGGAAAATAGAACTGGGATATGCGTTTATCCATCAAGACAAGGATAGTGAGGGGTATATATCGAATTATGCGTTAGATTATCTGAAGCACAAGTTCACGGCTCAATTAAGCCATTCTATCTGGAAAGGTTTTTCGGCCACTTGGTATGTCCGTTGGCAAGACCGGGCAGGTAGTTATACTAAATACGAGAATCTTAAGCCGGCTTATGAGGAACCTTACGCTCCTTATTGCTTAGTAGATATGAAAGTAAATTGGGAATATCAGCGGTTAAATCTATATGCGGAATTAAATAATCTGCTCAATTCCACTTATTATGATCTGGGAAATATCCCCCAACCGGGTATTTGGTTTAAGGCAGGATTCCGTTATAGTTTCAAATATTAATACCCAGTTGTAGAGACGGGGCACGCCCCAGTCTCTACAACTGGGTGATTTTATTTTTGCTTTTTGATCACCAACAACTTATCATTATTGGTCCCGAACAAAGCGATTTCCGTAACAGGAGCCGCCTCACCCTGTGCCTCAAAGCGCACCACCTTATTAAGCGCTTCCAGCAACTCACGCTCGCCGCTCATATCCGGGCAAGCCATTCGGGTAGTCGCTACCTGTGGGAACTTAATGATATTTCTATAAGCATCATTATATTCGATCTTCCCCATCAACCGATTGCAACCGGCATTTCCCGAAAGCCCTTGACGAGCCACGTCGAACACCAAAACCTGATGAGTCTCCTCGGGATTCAACGTCTTACCGTTCATCTCCACGACACCCCATTCACCATCCAGATCCGAGAAAGAAGCTACCACCGCTTTCTTGGATTTACAGCCGGCGAACAAACCGACGCCTACCAAAAGCAGGCAAATATAAAAAAGACCTTTTCGCATTAATTTCTCTCCAATACTAATAATACATTACCATCTTGGTCTACCAACAACATCTCATTCTCATCTTTTCCGGCCTTCACGGAACGAACCTGATCCATCGATTGAAGCACGCTCGTCTCCAAATCCATATTCGGACAAGCCATCATAGTCGTAGCGCCCGGAGCGATCGTAATAGAAGATACATCTTCCGGATCTAACGTGATCGTCGTATTGAATAAATTACAGCCTGTATTTCCATGTAATTTCTTCTCAGCCATATTGAAGTCCATCTGCGGCAGGCCTTCTTCCAAGACTTTCTCACCTTTCACTTCTACCACATTCCATTTACCTTCCAACTTCTTCACATCTGTCTTGACGTCTGAACAAGAAAACATCATCCCAACGAAAGCGGGAAGCAAAAACGCATAAAACAATACCTTTTTCATCTTCATCATAATCTTTTATAAAATATCTATTGTAATTAGTAAGACGCAAATAGAAGGCAAAATGTTCCCAAGAGCACCCTGTTTTAGCTTATATTAACAGGATTCTTGATTAACATCCTCTTTTTCCACTTCTGCGTTCGCCACCGCAAACAGAGTACCGCTCCCCTGGAACACTCGTCCAAAGCAAAAGCGAACCACATCCCCGCTAAGCCTAATCCGAACACGATACCGAACATATACCCGCAGAACACGGCAAAGAACCACATACAGAATAACTCGATAATTACCGGGACCACGACGTCGCCTACCGAACGCAAGCAGAATAAGAACAGCAGTACCGTGGCCCGCCCTTGCTCCAAGAGTACATCTACCAGCAAGGCTCCCATCGCGATCGTTATGATTGCTTGATTCTCAGTAAATATCCCCAATAAAGGACGTCCCAGCAGATAAACCTCGGTACTAGCGACTAACGTAATCAGCAACGACCTCCTCCAAGCATACCAACTCAATAAATAAGCGGCTTGCTTCTTCCTCGCACCCACCAAATTGCCGGTACAAATAGAAGTAGCTTGCGCGATCGACAAAGAAAAGATATAGCCGATTATCACGATATTCATCACATAAACACGAGCTGTCAAGTACTCATTACCCAGCATATTGATAAAGTAGACAATCGTCACCTGCGAGGCATCATACGAGATTTGTTCCGCTGCCGAAGGCAAACCGATCTTCAACACGTCTCTCAACTTCTGAAACGGGAACGGACGGAAATAAGCCAAAGGGATACGAGGCACCAACCGCTTGAACAGCATGATAAACAAAAGTGTCATCGCCACTCCCCGGCAAACAGAGGTAGAGATAGCCGCTCCTTGTACACCGAGGGCAGGGAAACCAAAATGGCCAAATATCAACGCATAATTTCCAAACACATTCAATACATTGATCAACAAGGTCACCTGCATCGCGTAATTCGGCTTGTTCGCCGCACGGAGCACCGCCGATATCGTGAAACTAACCGCTTGGAAGAAGCCGAACCCTCCGACAATGTGCATATAAGTCTCAGCGTCCGGCATCAGATCCGGACGGATATCCATCAGGACCAGCATCTCCCTACCGAACAAGAAAAGCATCAAGCTGATCAAGCAACCGATTCCCGCGTTAAACAGCAAAGACGTCCCTAATACCTGAATAAAACTCTTATTATCTTTCGCCCCGAAATAGAGGGCGCACATGACGGAAGTTCCGGTCGTGGTAATATTGAACAGCAGGAATACCATGTTCAGCAATTGATTCACCACACCTACCGCCGCCACCGCATTATCGGAATGATGGCTCAGCATAAGCGTATCCACCACGCCTAAAGTCAACATCAGCAAGGTTTCCAGAAAGATAGGCCCTGTTAATTTAAATAATTTGCCTCTCAGCCCTCTCGGGGCACGGAATAGTCTATACATGTCCATTGATCTGCTTTCTACCTAAACACCTTTTTTACGAGTCCGCGAAGGTACAAAGCTTTACGCTAAATAGGTTTCGCTATTTCTATTATTTTCCGTAAGTTTGTATCCGGTTGAATAATTTTTGATGAACAAACGAAGACAAATGGACAAGAAACTACCTATATGTATCGTATTAGTCATGTTGATGAGTTGTTTCTCCTGCAAACAGCCCCAACAGCCCACGGAAGACGCAGACATGGATACGCAGTGGGTGGATAGCTCACAGCATCTGTATCAATACGGCATCTGTATCGATTCCTTGGACGTAAAAGAGTATTTGATGAAAAACGGGGATAATCCCGCCTCCATCTTCTCCGGGCTGGGCTTCACGGCCTTGAAAGCAGACAGTATCAGCAGGGCATCCACCCATGTCCTCGATCCGACGAAACTGCGAGCCGGCATGCATTATTACACATTTTCCACGGTAGATTCCTTGGAGACGATCCGATATATCGCCTTCGCCAAGTCGCTGACCGATTATGCCGTAATCGACTTGACCGGCGATACGATCAACGCCTATGAATTTAATAAGCCGATCACCCTCAAGAAAAAATATACGGAAGGAGTATTAAACTCTTCCCTATGGAACGTGATCAAGGCCAACGGAGGTGATCCGTATCTGGCGATCAAGATATCGGACGTGTACGCTTGGCAAATCGATTTCTTCGATATCAAGGATGGAGACTCCTTCAAGGTTCTATACAATGAGGCTTACATCGACGATACCACCGCCTTGAGCATCGCCTCTATTGAGGGGGCGATCTTTACGCATCAAGGCAAAGAGTTTGTAGCGATTCCTTTCACCCAAGACAGTATCTTCGAATACTTTGATGAGGAAGGGAACAGCCTTCGCAAAGCGTTCTTGAAAGCGCCATTAGACTTTTTCCGGATCACATCCCGTTTTACGAACGCCCGTTTCCACCCGATCCTCAAACGATACCGGGCGCATCATGGGGTTGATTACGCAGCACCGACCGGTACACCGGTACGCAGCATCGGAGCTGGTACGGTTATCGCCAAGGGATATCAAAACGGCGGGGGCAATTTCCTGAAAGTGAAACATAACTCCGTATACACCACGACTTATATGCACTTAAGCCGCTTCGCCAAAGGAATCCAAGTAGGCAGCCATGTGCAACAAGGCCAAGAAATCGCTTATGTAGGCTCCACCGGACTCTCTACCGGACCGCATCTAGACTTCCGTGTCCACAAAAACGGGCAACCTATCGATCCGCTAAAAATGGAAGCTCCCCCTTCTGAACCGGTGAAACCGGCCTATAGGGATAGTTTCGCTTTCGTTAAGCGGCAAATCTTGGCGGAAATAGATAGCTTTCATGTAGCCACAGTTAGTAAAGCATCTGTTATATATGAGAAAGATAGTATCAACCATTTAAATAACTAGCGTATGAAATTCTTGGGGAATATAATATGGTTACTCTTCGGAGGGATTATAACAAGTGTAGAATATCTGATATCCAGCCTAATACTAATGATAACGATCATTGGTATACCTTTTGGCCTCCAGACCTTAAAATTAGCGATACTGGCTTTATGGCCTTTTGGCAGCCGTGTCGTAGACGAGGGGAATTCCGGAGGATGCCTGTCACTTATCATGAATGTGATCTGGATATTCGTCGGAGGCTTTTGGATTTGCCTTACGCATCTGGGATTCGGCCTTTTGCTATGTATCACGATCATCGGCATCCCTTTCGGCATGCAACATTTTAAGATGGCAGCTTTAGCCTTGGCGCCTTTCGGAAAGAGCATCCAATAAGGGAACGTCTGACTTTTCTGTAGAAGACAGACATCCGGCAAGAATTTAGGCTAGGATAAGGTATTATACCTATTTCTTTCTATACCTATACATTCTCGCTCCTTATTCTATTTCATAAATCACGGTATGGTACGTACAGACCACGCCTTGGTTTGTATAGATCAAGCCTTGGTCTGTAGAGTTCACGGCGTGATCTGTAGAATTATACTAGATATTCAAATGAATTCATCCGATATCTTTCAAGTATTCATAAAGAAGGAGGGAAGTATAAATAGCGTTCATATACATCTCCCTCATAGGGCCTAGGGGCGTTATAGCTCGATCTGGGAAACCGAAACCGGAGTATTCATGAAGATAGAGGCCGCCTCAGAAAACTTCTCTGCCGACTCCGTGGTAAGAAAACGGCAACTTCCTCCCTTCGTGAGTTTACGATCCATTTCCGGGTGACGCCCTAAATAATCTCGCAAACTCTCCGCTACATGCTCGCCTTGCGAGAATAGAGTGATGCCGGAAGGAAGAAAAGCACGGATCTTATCCATCAAAAGGGGATAGTGAGTACATCCCAAGATAAGCGTATCGATTTGCGGATCTACGGATAATATATGGTCGATATGCTTTTTCACGAAATAATCCGCTCCCGGAGAATTAAACTCATTATTCTCCACCAAAGGAACCCACATGGGGCAAGCCTCACCTGTCACTTGGATATGTGGGTACATCCTGCCGATCTCTATCGTATAAGAATTGGACGTAATCGTACCGCTCGTACCTACGATACCGATATGTTTAGTACGGCTGATCGTATCCACTAACTCAACTGTAGGACGGATGACTCCCAATACACGACGATTGGGGTCCCATGTAGGCAAGTCTTTTTGTTGGATCGTACGAAGCGCTTTCGCGGATGCCGTATTACAAGCCAAGATCACCAATTGGCAACCCGACTCAAACAGACGCGATACCGCCTGACGGGTAAATTGATAAACGACCTCGAACGAACGGGTTCCATAAGGAGAACGTGCGTTATCGCCCAGATAAACGTAATCATAACCGGGCATCAACTGATGAATCTTATCGAAAATCGTAAGTCCGCCATAACCTGAATCAAAAAGACCGATCGGACCGGGAGTTTGTGGAAACATATCAGAAACCTTCTTTTATAAAGTACAAAGGGTGCAATCCTTTCGGAAAACACCCCCTCTTTTATTCTATAGAATAAAT
>OJPO01000712.1_pt1 | contig 16589 bp, 13 predicted proteins | sample 1598541 | NCBI WGS metagenome assembly OJPO01 (sample SAMN03922453, study PRJEB24848) | human gut metagenome | isolation source: stool sample | host: Homo sapiens | place: Germany | collected 2009-11
AGCTGACGATTCTCAAAGGCGGTGTGCGCAAGCGCCATCAGGCTCCGTACCTAGTGCACGGCTTCAGGCTCTTTGACAAGGTGCTGTGCAAAGGGGAAGTCGGCTTTATTTTTGGCAGACGCTCCTCGGGTGCATTCGATGTGCGCCGTCTGAACGGTACAAAGATTTCTGCCGGTATTTCCTACAAGAAACTTTCGCTTCTTGAGAAGCGAAAGATGTTTTTAACTGAACTGAGAAAGGAGGGCCGCGATTCCTCCCGCGTCTGAAGACGCGGGTTTCCTCGCGGAATTTCTATGATCGTTGCCTGGTGGGCTGATGCGTTAAGAGTCGTCGCGCGCGACCCCGTGCTGCAGAGCGTGATTGAATCCTGCCGCGGGGAGGGGTTGCAGGAAACCGATGACCTGATGCGCTCGATGGTGCGTGCCGTCTGCGGTCAGCAGGTGCATAACAGCGCCGCTAAAGCCGCGCAGAGCCGGGTGCTTGCGTTTGCGGGCAATACGGCAGGCGCAGAACTTGCGCGCGCTCTTGTTGCCGCGGACGAAACGGCGCTCGCGGCGTTGGGGCTCACCAAAACCAAAGTGAAGGCTTTAAGGGCTCTGGCAGGGGGCTTCATGACCGGGCAACTGACGCCCGAAGCACTTACCCCCTTAACCGACGCCGAGATTCTTGCAAGGCTCGATGACCTTCCCGGCGTGGGCCCGTGGACCGCGCACATGGTGATGATTTTCGGGCTTAACCGCCCGGACGTTTTCCCCGTGGACGATTTCGGCGTTAAAAAAGCGGCCGAAGCCCTTTACGGGTCGGTTGAAAAGGCCCGGGAGCTCTCAGAAGCTTGGAAACCCTACAGGACGGCCGCCACGTGGCTTTTGTGGCGGAGCCGCACTCAAACGCCCGTACAGTACTGATTACATTGACCCGGAAAGCCGCGCTTTCCGCCAAAAACGAACGGATAAACCTTATGTCGAAGAAAGTTTTCCTTGAATTTGAAAAAGCGTTGGGTGAAATCGACGCACAGATCGAAAAACTCGAAAACGACGCTCTGGAAAACGGCACGGAGCACCAAAGCGAAATTGCGCGGCTTGAGCGCGAAATGACGCAAAAGACCGCGGAAATCTACCGGGAGCTCACGCCCTGGCAGACGGCTTTGGTCGCCCGCCATCCCAACCGCCCGTACACGCTTGACTACGTGGATGCCGTTTTTGAAGACTTTCATGAACTCCACGGTGACCGTACCTTTGCCGATGATCAGTCGATCGTCGGGGGCCTGGCCCGTTTGGGCGAACACCCCGTGATGGTGATCGGGCACCAGAAGGGGCGCGACACCCGTGAGCGCACGAAGCGCAACTTCGGCATGAGCCGCCCGGAAGGCTACCGCAAGGCCCTGAGGCTCATGAAACTAGCTGAAAAGTTCGGACTTCCCGTCTTTACGTTTGTGGACACTCCCGGGGCCTATCCGGGAATCGGCGCCGAGGAACGCAACCAATCCGAAGCCATCGGCCGCAACATTCTTGAGATGAGTAAGCTCACCGTTCCCGTGATTGCCACGATTATCGGGGAAGGGGGCTCGGGCGGAGCGCTTGCCATTGCCGTCGCCGACGTCGTTTTGATGCTGCAGTATGCGACTTATTCCGTGATCAGCCCCGAAGGCTGCGCCTCCATTCTCTGGAAGTCCGCGGACAAGGCGCCGCAAGCCGCGGAAGCCCTGGCGCTTACCTCAGACAAACTCTTAACGCTCGGGCTTGTGGATAAAGTGATCCCTGAACCCCTGGGCGGCGCGCACCGTGATCCGAAGCTCATGGCAGCGGCACTTAAAAAGACCCTGATTGATGAACTGCGCAAAGTCATGAGCCTTTCATCGGATGAACTGCGTGAGCGGCGTCTTGCGCGCATCATGAGTTACGGGCGCTTTGAAACGGTTCAAACCCCTGAAACCGAAGAAAAGAAAACGGCGGAAACCCTGAAAGCCGCGGCGCTCACAGCCGTAGACGCCGTGGAAGCCAAGGCCGAAGATAAAACCGAAGCCGAGCCGGCCGCCAAAAAGCCCGCAGCCCGCAAGCCCCGCGCCAAAAAGGCGGATGAGGGCGACGCCGGGGCCGCAGCCGAGCCCGTTAAAAAGGCAGCGGCAAAGAAGTCGCCCGCCAAACCCCGTTCCGCTAACAAAGCCGTAAAGACCGATGCCCAAGGCTGAGAATAAGAAGGCGGCAGCAAAGCGCGGACCGACCCCGGCACAACACTTAACGGAGCTCGTGAAGGCCGCGGTTGACGCCGTGGCCGAGCGCCGTGCGGCAAGCCCCGCGGAAGTGTTTTGTCTGAGACCCGTGAATCCGGTACGGATTGTGGCGGCGTTTTCGGGCGGCCGTGACTCAACGGCCCTCGTGGATATTTTGGCGAAGCTTTACCATAAGCCGCATCAGACGCAGATCGCTGAAATCACGGTGGTGCACGTGCACCACGGGCTCTCCGTGAACGCCGACGCCTGGGCCGAGCACGCCAAAGCCATGTGCGAAAAGTGGCATCTGCCGCTGAGGATCGAAAAGGTTTATGTGAACCGCCAGTCGCCCGCCGGCATCGAAGCCGCCGCGCGTGAGGCCCGTTATCAGACCTTGAAGCGCATTGCGCACGAAACGAATTCCGATGTGATCATGACGGGGCATCACCTTGACGACCGCATCGAAACCTTCTTCATTCAGTGGATGAGAGGCGCCGGTCCCGAAGGGCTTTCCGCCATGAGTCCCGTGCGCACGATGGAAAGCGCGGCTTTAACCGAGCGCCTCGTGCTGTCGCGGCCCTGGCTTGATGTGGCGCGCTCAGAAATCGAGAGCTACGTCAAAAAGGCGCGGCTCTCGTTTGTCGAGGACGACAGTAACGCCGACAACCGTTTTTTACGTAACCTCATCCGCAACAAAGTCTTTCCGGAACTGGATGCCGTAAGACCCGGCTGGCGCGCGGCTGCCGCGCGAAGCGTCACGCTTGTGGCGCAGGCCGCGGACGTCATGAAAAGCGTCGGAAGCGATGATGTGGTGCTGTGCCGTGCCGCTGACGGCCATTCGCTCGTCATTGCCAAGCTTCTGATGCTGCCGGTCGCGCGGCAGGCTCTGTGTCTGAGAAGCTGGCTTGCCGCTGAAGGCGTGCGCCCCCCGTCCAAAGTCCGGCTTTTTGAGGCACTGCGGCAGGTGAGGGAAACGCACAACGACAGCCGTCTTACGATCCGCTGTGACGGCCGCGAAATCCGCCGCTGGGGCGCGGACCTCGTTTTGCGTGACTGCGATCCTGTAAACCGCGATGTCTCCCGCGACATGGATCTTGTCTGGAAGGGCGAATCCGAGATAAGCCTGGGACTCTGGGGCGGGGTACTGCGGTTTATACCGTGCGAAGAAGGCGAAGCCGGCTTTGATGCTCAAAAATTAAAAGAGGGGCCTTTGTTTGTGCGGTCCAGACGTGGCGGCGAAAAACTCAAGCTCTGGGCTTTGCGGCCGAGCCGCAATCTCAAGCACCTTTATCAGGCTTTAAAAATCCCGAGTTTTGAAAGGGGGTCCTTACCCCTTCTTTGGCTCGGAGGCCGCCTCATTTTTGCCGCGGGGCTCGGAGGGGACGTACGGTACATCGCCGACCCCGAACTCATCCGGGAGCGCATCAAGCTTGAATGGGTGCCGGATAAACCGCTTCTGGGAGTCTGAGGATGGCAAAAAAGGCTGTGGCGTCCCGCATGGACGACCTCTTTAACGACATGATGCTCGTTGACTCGGGCGACCTCATCGCGGGGGTGGATGAGGCGGGCAGAGGCCCCTTAGCCGGGGCTGTCTACGCCGCAGCCGTGATTTTGAATCCCGATGAACCGATCGAAGGCCTCAGAGACAGCAAAAAGCTCACAGCCAAGCGCCGCGATGAACTCGCTGAAGAAATCAAAGCCAAGGCCCTCTGCTGGTGTGTGGCGGATGCCTCGGTCGAAGAAATCGAGGAAATGAATATCCTTAAAGCCACCATGCTCGCGATGCGCCGTGCGGTGCTGGGCTTAAGAATTGAACCCAAACTGGTGCTTGTGGACGGCAACCGCCTCCCGGAAGTTCCGTACCCGGCAAACGCCATCGTAAAGGGCGACGACAAGGTGGCTGCGATTTCCGCCGCAAGCATTCTTGCCAAGACAACGCGCGACCACCGCATGGATGAGCTCGATCTCCGCTATCCCGGTTACGGCTTTGCCAAACATAAGGGCTACGGCGTTAAAGAACACATCGACGCGATTAAGCGCTTGGGCGTGTGCCCTGAGCACCGCAAAACCTTTGAGCCGATTGCGTCGATCCTGGGCGTTGCTTCAGCCAAGGAAAAGCGCAAGGCCAAAAAAGGAGAAAGGCCCGCCTTTGAATTAAGCTGAAACCCTGTATTTATGAGGCCCGGAAATCCTGAGAGATCCGGGCTTTTTGTTGCTTAAAAACAACAAATGAAAACCAGATCTTTATTTTTGGAAATGAGCCGTCAACCACATTCCGTCAGAGAAGGGCACTGACTAATTCTTTAATTAAATCAATAGAGTAATATCAATACCCAAAAGATTTTATCGGCTGGAAAAGTGTTTTACCGTCTGATTTAACAGTAAAAACACGGTTAATACCTCAAATAAGACAAACAGATTATTTGCGCTTGCCGGAAAAAATCCGATACCATCGCACTAACGGTGAGCCGACTCAGGCATCAAAAGGCTTGGGCGGCTGAATCCGCTAATTAAAGGAGAGAATTCCAAATGCAGAAGAAGTTGATTGCTGTTGCTGTGCTCGGCGCCTGTGTTGCAGGTTCCGCTTTTGCAGCGAACGTGGATGTGTACGGCCGTATTGATACGGGCCTTTCTTATGTTCATTACGATGAAACCGGGTTGTCTGATGCCGTGGATACCCTTTCGCTCGATTCCAGTCTTTCCAGCGGTAGCCGCTGGGGCCTGAAAGGTTCTGAGGACCTTGGTAACGGCTACCAGGTAGGGTTCGTACTGGAAAGCGGCTTCAGCTCCGACACCGGTAAAATGAGCAAGGATGGCCTCTTTAACCGTGAAGCGACGCTTCGTGTGTCCGGCCCCTTCGGCAGCATCTACGCCGGTCGTATGGGTCGTATCGGTTCTGATGCCGGCTCTGTCGGTTTCTACGCGGGTAGCGTGAGCCCCTTTGGTTCGGGCTGGGGCGAGATGCCCGGTCACTTTGCCGTTACGGCCAACTACGATACCCGCTACAGCAACGCCTTAGCCTATGTTTCCCCGAAGGTTGGTCCGGTCACGGTTTACGCTCAGTACGCCATGGGTAATGCTACTGAAAACGAATCTGGCGATGATCGTCTCTTCTCTCTCGGCGCTCAGGCTGACTTCGGTGCCCTCCAGGTGCTCGGTTTGGTTGAATACCTGAACAAGAAGAGTGTTGCCGGCACGACCGTGTACGATGACAGCCAGTACGATGATTCCTACACCATCAATCTCGGCGGTTCTTATGATTTCGGCGTTGCCAAAGTGTTCCTCGCTGGTCAGTATTTCAAGGCGGCTCCTGACTTTGCCGGCATGAAGGGTAACTACTTTGCTGGGGTTGTCGATGCAATTGCATGGCACTTTTCCTTTGATGGTTTCGGTGTGAACGTTGGTGCCACAGCCCCGATCGGTGCCGGTGAGTTCCTCGTCAGTGCCGGTTACGGTAAGGGCGATTTGAACTTCGACACGAAAGATGCCAAGATTTCTGCTGACGCCTACATCATCCAGGTCGGCTACACCTATCCGTTCTCCAAGCGTACGAACCTTTACGCTGGTGCCGGTTACATGCAGACCAGCATGGAAGACGGCTTCATCAACACTGACCGCACGTACAGTGATAAGGACTTCAAGACCACCCAGGTTATGTTCGGTCTTCTCCACAAGTTCTAATCCTTTGATTAGACTTGCGTAGTCTTTAGCCCTAAACCCCTTCTTGGTTTCGGCCGAGGAGGGGTTTTCTGTATCCCATAAACGTGAGGCTTTCATCCATGGAATTTAAATCCGTCATTGCCGTCATTCCTGCCGCAGGCGTGGGCCGCCGGATGAAAGCTGATCATCCCAAGCAGTACCTGTCGATCGCCGGTGACTCAACGCCAACGGTGCTTCAGGCGTGCATTGCTTCGCTTTCTGCCGTCAGTCAGATTAACCGCATCGTGGTGGGCGTGAGTCCCGCCGACGGCTATGCCGCGGATCTTGACCTGGGCAAAGCCGAACTCTTCCGCACGGGCGGCGCCACGCGCAGTGAAACGGTTTTAAATACGCTCAAAGCAATCGGAATGGAGACACTCAAAGATGCGCTCGTCCTGGTGCACGATGCCGCAAGGCCCCTCGTGGCTCCCGACGACGTCACAGAGCTCATTGATAAAGCCAAAACCGATATCCTTAAACACGGACCTTCAGCCGGCGCTGTGCTGGCGGTCCCTGTGTCCGATACCGTTAAGCGCACCGATGCTGCCGACGTCATCACTGAGGACATTTCCCGCGAGCATCTCTGGCGCATTGCAACACCGCAGGCCTTTGCCGGGCTCGCGCTTTTAAACGCGCTCGAAAAACACCCCGACGTCACGGATGAGTCAAGCGCCGTTCGGGCCGCGGGCGGCCGCGTAAGCGTTGTTGCAGCGCAACCCTCGGTCTTTAAAATAACAAGACCCGCTGATTTAACTTTGGCCCGCATGATGTTTGAAAACTCTCAGAAGCCGATGCTCCCCGAAATCCGTACCGGCATCGGTTATGACTCCCACCGTCTGGTCGAAGGGCGTCCTTTGATTCTTGGCGGCGTCACGATTCCCCACACGAAGGGCCTTGACGGTCACAGTGACGCGGATGTGCTGCTGCATGCCGTCACGGACGCCGTGTTGGGCGCCGCCAACCTGGGCAACATCGGGATTTTGTTCCCTGACACCGATCCCGCCTACAAGGGTGCCGACAGCGGCGTTTTACTCAAAGACGCTTTCGCGCGTGTGCGCGCCGCAGGCTGGGAACTCGTGAACCTCGACGCGGTTCTCATTGCCCAAAAGCCCAAGATCAACCCACATCTCACAGCCATCCGCGAAAGCATTGCCCGCATTATGTCTGTGGATGTCAGCCGCATTTCCGTCAAACCCAAGACCAACGAAAAACTTGGGTTTGAAGGCCGGGAAGAGGGGATGAGTGCTTTCGTCACCGTCCTTTTGGCCCGCATCTAGATTATTAACCAAAGGTTTTGTTATGCCTGAAGTCAACCGCAAAAAAGTCCGTGCCATGGCCTCAGAACTCGCCCAGGCCCCCGAAGGCGAGATTCTTGAGCGCTTTAAGTCGTCAATGACCACCAGTGAATTTGAGGCCCTGCAGCGCGTCTGCCGCGACAGAGGCATTGCGGTTCCCGCCGAGCACGGCGAAATCACGCCCGAACCCGACCTTCCGCAGCGCATCATCAGCGCCGAGGAGCTCGCAGGCGTTGATGTAGCACAGGTAAAAAAAGCCACGTCCTTCGGCTGGAGTGAGGGCATTTCGCTTCTTGCCGGTGTCGGCATGGCAATCGGCCTCTGGAAGGGCGACATCTGGATTGCGCTTTTCTACGGCGTCGTGACGGCGGTTGTTCTCTACCTGGTGCTCCGTTATGCCCGTAAGACCTGGCTTGAGCTCGGCGAAGCCGCGATCACAGGCAAAGTCCCCGAAGGGAAGAAAAAGAAGTAACAGCCGTTTGTCTGCCGGAGACCAACAGCGGCTTACCCCCTTGGGTTTATGCCGCTTTTTTTTTCGCGTCCCGCGTTTTCTTCAAGTTTGCTTTTTGCTGTGTTGAGACAAAATTCCTTCTAACTTGACACAACACGTCAAAACTAAGTAAAACACCCTAACAACATTCGCTTTTAACCCCCTACATTCAGTCTCGAGGACAGAGGGTTTTTCCCGTTGTATCAGTATCCTCTGCCGCTTCCAAACAACTTGCGGAAGGAGAGAGACAATGATGATTCGTAAGGGTCAGCTCACAGCGCTTGCGGCAGCCATGTTGCTGTGCGCCTGTGCTTCCACCAATCAGACCGGCATGAAGGACGGCACCTACACCGAAGTCGTCCCGGGCCACAACGCCCCGATGACCGTCAAGGTCACGATTAAAGACAACCGCATCACCGCGATTGACACCAGTAAAAACCTCGAAACGATCGGCGTGGGCAAAGTCGCCTTAAAGCTCATGACAGACAAGATTCTGAAGAATCAGTCCCTGGGTGTTGATGCAATTACCGGCGCTTCGCTTTCCTCGATGTCGCTTAAAGCCGCCGTAGGCGCCTGCATTGAAAAAGCGGGCGGCGACCTCAAGGCCTGGCAGAAAAACGTCGAAAAACACGCAACGGCCCCTGTGACGCTTCAGGGTGACGTGGTGGTGATCGGCGGTGGCGGCGCAGGGCTTGCCGCAGCGATTTCCGCGAACCAAAACGGCGCCAAGGTCGTGATTTTGGAAAAGATGGGCTTTTTGGGCGGCTCCACCAACGTTTCTGAAGGCGCCTTAAATGCGCCGGATCCCCAGCGTCAGGGGCCTCAGGGGATTGATGACTCCGTGCAGAAGTTCTATGACCAGACGATGAAGGGCGGCCACAACGTGGGCGATCCCAAGCTTGTGCACTATCTGACGGATAATGCCCTTGGGTCGGTTCACTGGATGGAAAAGCTCGGCGTTCAGTTCAAAAAAGAAGTCGGCACTGCCACGGGTGCTCTCTGGCAGAGAAGCCACTATCCGACAACGCCGTCCGGAAACTCCTACATCCGTGTGTTTGAGAAGTACCTTGCCGAACACAAGGACTCGATTACGGTTCTGACCGACACGGCTGCCAAAAAGCTCGTATACAAAGACGGCCGCGTCACGGCGGTGATTGCCGACAATAAGGGGCGGCCTGTGACCGTGAACGCTAAAAACGCCGTGATTCTTGCGACCGGCGGGTTCGGCGCCAACATTAAGCTCAGGCAGGAAGTCAACACGGGCGTCTGGAAAGAAGTGAAGCTTGACAGCTCCATCGGCTGCACAAACCTCGCCAAGGCTGCGCAGGGGGACGGCATTGTCATGGGGAAGGCTGTCGGCGCTGACGTCATCGGCATGTCCGACATTCAGATTCACCCCTGCGGCACGCCGGGTACCGGTTTGATGGAAAACATTCGTACCTCGGGCAGAAACCGCCTGTTCGTCAACCTTGACGGCAACCGCTTCGTGAACGAAGGTGCAGCGCGCGATACGCTTGCCAAGGCCATTTTCGCGCAGAAGGACTCCACCTACTGGGTCCTTGTGAACCATCTGCGTTATCCGAGCCGCACGTTTGTCGACGCCAACGGCGCCACGATTGAAAACATGGTCGCGCAGGGCGCCGTGGTGGAGGCAAATACCCTTGACGAACTTGCCGCCAAGACCGGCATGAACGCCAAGAACCTCAAGGCCGCTGTCGCCGGCTACAACGCCGTGGTCACCAAGGGCGCCAAGGATAAGTACGGTTTTGTCGCCAACAACAAGGCCGACCGTGCGATGACCGAAGGCCCATGGTACGCCTGTAAGAAGGTTCCGACCGTGCACCACACGATGGGGGGACTCCACATCAACACGGAGGCCCAGGTGATTGACACCGAGGGCAAGGTGATCAAGGGGCTTTACGCCGCGGGTGAAGTCACCGGCGGCATCCACGGCTCCAACCGCTTGGGCGGCAACGCCATCGCCGACGTCATGACCTTCGGCCGTACGGCGGGCGCCAACGCGGCCAAAGGGCTCTGATCCGTATAAAGTCTTGACTGACTCGTAAGCGGATCGGGCGGCAGGGTTTTACTGGACCTTGCCGCCTTTTTATCGGCCGCCGGCCCGGGCACAGAAAATGAACGGCCCGCACTTCCTCAAAAGAAGGCGGGCTGCTTGACGCGGGGAGAACCGGCAAAGCCGGCTCTTAACTTACTTGGCAGAGCCCCAGACGTCACCCCAGGTACCGGTTAAAGCACCCTGCGCGTAGTCCACGACACGGTTTTCAAAGAAGTTCGTGTGCGTGACCCCGAGCATTGCGTCAACCCAAGGCAGGGGATTCTTTTCACTCTTAAAGATGGGCTTCATCCCGAGGCCCATGAGACGGCGGTCTGCGATGTAGCGGATATAGTCCTCGACGTCCTTCTTGGTCAAGCGCTTCATTTCGCTTACGCCGAACGCCAGAGCAATGAACTGGTCTTCGAGGTCCACCATCGTTTCCGCAATGGAATAGATCCGCTTTTTGAGCTGATCATTCCAGAGCTTCGGATTTTCCTTGATGTACTCACGGAAAAGTTTCGTCATCGAGTCGGTGTGCAGCGTCTCATCGGCAATCGACCAGCTGATGATCTGGCCCATGCCCTTCATCGCGCCGTTGCGGGTGAAGTTTAAGAGCATCACAAAGCTCGAAAAGAGCTGCATGCCTTCGGTGAAGGCCGAGAAAGCGGCAATCTGCGCCGCAAGCTCGTTTTCGTCGTTTAAGCACTCTTCAAAGAAGTGGTGCTTGGCAGCCATCGCTTCGTACTGCAGGAATTCGTTGTAAACGGTCTCGGGCATCCCGAGCGTTTCAATGAGGTGCGAGTAGGCGGCGATATGCACGGCTTCGCGGCCCGCAAAGCTTGAGAGCATCATGCGGATTTCGGGCTGCGGAAACTGCGGCAGATACGTTTTCACGTAGGCCCCTGAAACGTCAATGTCGCCCTGTGTGAAAAAGCGCAGGATCTTGGTGAGAAAGTCGCGCTCACTGTCGGTGAGCTTGAGGGTATAGTCCTTGACGTCCTCAATCATTGGCACTTCCGTCCAGAGCCAGTGCATCTGTTCGCTCTGCACAAAAGCGTCGTAGGCCCAGGGGTAGGAGAAGGGCTTGTAGTAATTGCGGGATGTGGTGAGCATTTTCGTTCAATCCTTTCTTCGGTTACCCTTCACAGGCAAGGCAGGTCGTGTCATCGGCGACGCTCTTCATGTCGATTTCGTCTTCGATGCGCTTACGCACGGCCACCTGTCCCACGCGGTCGGCTTTTCTGAGCTTATCGCTGCGGCAGTAGTAAAGGGACTTGAGGCCCTTTTTCCATGCCATGAAGTGGCAGGCGTGCAGGTACGGAATCGCGACGTCAGCGGGGAAGAAGAGGTTCACACTCTGGCCCTGATCGATGAACTTCTGGCGGTCGGCGGCCAATTCAATAATCCAGCGCTGATCGATTTCCTGGGCGGTCTTATAAACGGCCTTGATGTTGTCCGGAATATCGGTCCGGTGCTGAATACTGCCGTCGTGCGCCGTGAGATCCGCCCAGACTTCATCGGTGTCCAGGCCCCGGCGGGCGAGTTCAGCCTTGAGGAACCGGTTCTTCACAATGTAGGCGCCCGAAATCGTGTCCTGACGGTAGACGTTGGCGCGGTACGGTTCAATCGAGGGGCTCGTGCCGCCCATGATGAGGGAACTCGAGGCGTTCGGGGCTACGGCCATCGTGAGAGAAAAGCGGCGTGCAACACCGGAGTCGGCGGCATCGGGATTGGGCCCGCGCTTTTCGCAGAGCTTTTTGTCCGCAGCCATCACGTTTTCCTGGATGCGGGCAAACATTTCACGGTTCACGACTTTCGCAATCACGCTTTCAAAGGCAATGTTGTTTTTCTGCAGGTAGGCATGAAACCCCATGGCTCCCAGGCCCACGCTTCGTTCACGCAGGGCCGAATAACGGGCGCGCTCAATGGTGGAGGGCGCATGGTCGATGAAGTACTGCAGGACGTTATCGAGAAGCTCCATCACATCGTCGAAAAAGCCCGGGACGTTCTTCCACTCGTCGTAGTACTCGAGGTTGACGGACGACAAGCAGCACACGGCCGTGCGCTTGGGGTTCGTCGGCAGGAAAATTTCCGTGCAGAGGTTGGAGCCGTGAATCCTGAGGCCCTTATCCTTAAGCCATGAGGGCAGCGCCTTGTTCGCCGTATCGATAAAGACGAGGTAGGGCTCACCGGTGTGCATGCGCATTTCAAGAATACGCTGCCACAATTCACGCGCGCTCACGGTCTGAATGACCTTGCCGCTTGCGGGGTCTTTCAGTTCCCAGGAGTCGTCCGCATCCGGATCACGCATGCTCGCTTCAATCTTTTCCATGAAGGCGTCGGTGATGTTCACGCCATGGTGAAGGTTGAGCGCCTTGAGGTTGGGGTCGCCCGTGGGCTTACGCATCTCAATAAACTGAATCACATCGGGGTGATCAATGTTGAGAAATGCGGCGTAGGAGCCGCGGCGGGTGGAACCCTGGCGGTACGCAAGGCACGCGGCATCGTAGACGCGCAGATGCGGCATCACGCCCACGCTCTTATCGTCGGCGCTGCGGATGTCGACGTGAATGCCGACGCCGCCCCCGAGCATCGAAAGCCAGTTGACCTCGGAGAGCGTGTCCACAAGCCCCTCGGCACTGTCGGCCATGTAGCTTAAGTAGCAGGAAACGGGCAGGCCCTTCTTGCTGCGGCCGAACGACAGAATAGGCGTCGAGAAACTCAGCCACTGGCGGCTTGCGTAGTCGTAGATGCGCTGGGCGTGCTCGGGATTGCTGGCAAAGGTTTCCGCAACGAAGGCTAGGCGCTCCTGAGGACTTTTTTCCTCCGGACGCATGTAGCTTTCACGCAGGCGGATCAGACCGAGCTCATCAAAGCGCTCATCACGGCTTAAATCGATGGTGACCGACATGGATTTCCCTTAGCGATAACGAATAACTGGAAAACAACAGCTTGTGGTTATTCTTCATATTGACTACAGCATGCTGTTGTTTGACTGAATTTGAGGGGGCCATCTTAAACGTTCGGAGGCTTCTCTTCAATCGTGCGGCACCTATCACGCCGCAATAAATTTTCTTATGAATCAGTCCCATTCGGGATATCCCTGACGGGAGAAAAGGCTATGACTGACATTTCTGTCAGAGGGTGTTTTACGTCCTGAAGGATTGTTTTCGCAGGGTTTCGCCGGTTGCGGCCTGCAAAGTTCGGGACGCACAGGTCTGATTCGAAATTTTTGCCTGAACATGCTGAAAGACTAGTTGTTTTTGCCTAGGTGGAGTAATGTGGCAGTCGGCGTGAACGCACATCCCCACCGCGTTCATTCCGCGAGACTTTGGCGGTCACCGACTCATTTCCCCGAGACGGTAGTGCAGGCGTACTCCCTGCTGCCGACCGCTTTCCGACACTTGCCACACGAGGAAATGTCAAAATGAAACCCATGAAGTTCGCAACCGTTGCCCTGGCAGCCGCTCTTGCCTGGGGCAGCGCCCTGGCGTGCACCACTGTCGTTGTCGGCTCTCAGGCGAGCGCCGACGGGTCGCTTCTCATTGCCCGCAGCGCCGACAGCTCGGCACTGAAAGCCCAGCACCTTCTGATTCACCCGGCCACTACAAACGCCAAAGGCATGTACCGCTCCGCGGACCACAACGGCGCGAACAAGTTCGAGTATCCGGTCGCGGAAAACGGCCTGCGCTACACGACGGTTCCCAACTGGAAGACGCAGATTCACGGCGCCACAGGCTTTAATGAAGCAGGCGTCGGCTTTTCCGGTACCGAATCCATTTTTGCCCGTGATGATGCCCTGAAGCTCGATCCCTATAACGAAGAAACCGGCATCACCGAAGACGACATCCCGGAAGTGATCCTGCCGCGCGCAAAGAGCGCCCGTGAAGGCGTTGAGATTCTCGGGAAAATCGTTGAAACGATCGGGGCCGGCGAAGGCTTCGGCGTTGTTTTAATCGATAACAACGAATCCTGGTACTTTGAAACCGGCACGGGACATCAGTGGCTCGCGCAGCGCACCCCGAAGGACAAGTACTTTGCCTCCGGCAACCAGGGGCGCCTGCAGCAGTACGACCCGAAGAGCCCGGACTTTATGGCCTCGAAGACCTTGGTGCAGTGGGCCACTAAAAACGGCTTTTACGATCCGAAGAAAGACGGCGAATTTAATTTCTCCAAGGCCTATACGCGCGACGACTACCGCGACCGCAACTACAACGACCCGCGCGTCTGGGAAGTGCAGCGCATTCTGACGCCGAGCCTCAAGCAAAACGTCGAAGCCGGCCGCACGTTCCCGGTGTGGGTTAAACCCGATCAGAAGATCACGGTCTCGGACCTCACCGCGATCATGCGCAACCACTACGCTTCAGGGCCCCTTGCAAGCCACGACCCGTACACCAATGGGCTCAAGGGCGACAAGGAACCCTACCGTCCGATCAGCGTTTTTCGTACGTATGAATCGCACGTCATGCAGGTAAGGCCGTGGCTGCCGAAGGCAATCGGTCAGGTCACCTACCTCGCGATGGGCATGGCGGACCTTTCCGTTTATGTGCCGGTGTATTCGGGCATGTCCGCTTACCCGAAGCACTGGGGTATGGGCACGGACAAGGCCGACAGCAAGAGCCTTTACTGGAAGTTCCGTAAGCTCCAGACGCTGGTGATGACGGACTATCCGAAGCTCGCACCGATCGTCAAGAAGGCTTATGGCGCCTTTGAAGCCGACCTTGCCAAGCGCCAGGCCGCGTTCGAAAAGGACTACGTGAAGACCGTGAAAACGAATCCCAAGGCCGCTCAGAAGGCACTGGACGCCTTCAGCATTAAGGCCATGACGGACGCTGAAAACCTCACCGAAGATCTGATGAACCAGCTCTTTACGGTGCGCACGGAAGACATCCAGAAAGTCAATTTCTTCGCGAACCGCTCAAAGAAGGACTGATGTGCTGAGTCTCTGTAAATAAGGCCCGCTTTTTAAGGCGGGCCGCCAAGCAAAAACGCCTGAGCGGACAAATCGATCAGGCGTTTTTTATCGGGCCCGTCCCGGTGGAAACGAGGCCCGTGTGCGTCACATCAGACAGATCAGAACTTGTAGACCATCTGCACGCCGAGGAGATAGGCGTCGAGCGTATCAAAACGGCCGGCCTTCGCGCCGCCATTCTCATCTGCGTAAAGGTCACGTTCGCCGATACCGTGCAGCCACGCGGCAGAAACGTCCAACTGGAAGTCTTTGGCAACCTTAAAGGACGAACCCAGGGCGAGCCACAGACGGTCAGCATCCGGAATGATGGCCGTGCGGTACCGTGCCTCATCCACGGCCGAGGTTTCGTAACCGATACCGGCACGCATCGTCCACCAGTCGTAGAAGCGCATGTCGGCGCCCAAGGAGACGAGGTAGGTGTCCTTCCAGAAGTTACGCACAGGCTTTGTCTTTGTACCCAGGCCGACAGAGTAGTTAATGTCAAGATCCTTGAAGGACGACCAATCCGTCCAGCGGAAAGTGGCATAGAGGCTCAGAAGGTCGTTCACATCCCACGCGGCGGTGGCCATCAGCCAAGCCGGGGTGGAAAGAGAGGCCGCGGCATCATATTTTGTTGTGGGGCCGGTAATTGCCATATCTCCCAGGCGAAAGTTGTTGACCGTGAAATCGCCCTTGGCATGATGATTCACCTTAGAGCGGTAAGACAAGCCAAAACGCAGATTATCCACCGGCGTCCACATCATGCCGACGTTAAAGCCCCAGGCCCAGCTGTCGGCATTAATTTCACCGTCTACGGTCAACCTATTGTTGGGTGGATCGGCCTGATCCTTCATCTTCAGATCAGCAGACGCGTACTGAACGGACATACCGGCGCCGAGGCTCACCTTCTCAGAAAGCTTCCAGGCAACGTTGGGGTTGAAGTCAAAGGTGAGAACCTGAGCGGAAATACCGCGTTTGGCAAGAAACCAGTTGTCGTCGTATTCCGTGCCCATGCCGAAGGGAACGGTCATGGCAAGGCCCACCCAGACGTTGTCTGTCGCCTGATGGCTGATGTAGCCGAAGGGAATGGGCTGGGTGTTGGCGCGCCCGTTTTCGGTCGTGCCGTTGTTACCCTTGTAGTCCAGGTCAAGGCCGATCGCGACAAAGCCTGCCTGAATCTGCGTGCCCGGATGCAGGGTCATCGTGGCGGGGTTGTAGAAAACGCCGGAAATATCGGTGCCGTCAACGCCGGCGCCCGCGTAGGCGCGGCCAAGGGACGATGCCGACTGCTCAGTCAGCATAAAGCCGGCAGCGTAGGTGGAAGAGGCCATTGCAATCAGTCCGGCAATGGCGACGGATTTCATCATTGTTTTCATTTTGTACTGGGATCAACCAACAGTCAGAAAAAATTCGAATCGGATTCTAGAGACCGAAAGAGCAGCTGAAAGCCCAAAAAATCAGGGGTTAACGCATAAAGTACCGTGTGCGGATTAGTCCGTTTTTTTAAAAATTAAGGTAAACGGATGAATGCCTTAAGATGAAATCAGTACCGCATGACACCTGAAGAGAATCAGGCAGATTTTCGAAAGAAGCAGAGGGCGCCGCGGCCTTTTGAAATCCTACAATGCCCGCACATCCCGTTTCGGGAACTTGGTTTCAGGAGTAAGACATGCAGGACTTTGACCTTTATCTGCCTACCCACATTGTTTTCGGCAAGGGGCGCGTTGCCGAGCTCGGAAAACTTACCACAGGGCGCGGTGAGCGCGTGCTCATCACAGAATTTCCCGCAGGAAGCCCGGGGCTTGAGCCCCGGGAGGAATGCGGGCTTTCGAAATTTTTTAATCTTGGCCCAAACGCAGCCAAACCATGCACATAGTTTTCGCTTAAGG
>OJPO01000719.1_pt1 | contig 16431 bp, 8 predicted proteins | sample 1598541 | NCBI WGS metagenome assembly OJPO01 (sample SAMN03922453, study PRJEB24848) | human gut metagenome | isolation source: stool sample | host: Homo sapiens | place: Germany | collected 2009-11
GCGTCAGATGTGTATAAGAGACAGGTATCGGTTCCCCCTTCATGAAAGGTGTTTCTTCCAAGAATCGGCCAAATGCATCCAGCTTCTTACCCAACAAATAATAACATCCCCGGTATTCCCAACTGATCCGATGATCCGGAAGATTGTATCCACTCCATAAGGAATCGACAGGTACGGACAAACTCAGTCGATCCCTTTTCTCAACAGGCATATATTTGTCACTCAACTCCGGATCTTTATCCATTAATTCCGGATGTACCAGATAGGTAGCATAACGGCAAGCCCAATCTTTATAGAATGGCATAGCGGCAAGCAAGTCCAAATATTTCTTGGCCAGCGCCACCTCACCCCTAATCAGACAAACTTGCACGAAACGTTGCAACATGCGGGCACTCCCTTTACGTTTGGCTTGCGTAAATCCGTCCATCGCAAAACTTTCAGACAAAGAGACATCGCCAACAAGAAAATGAACATCGCTCAATAAACGATCCATGTAAAAGGTCTGATTCCAATCGGCACATAAGCTTTTCGTTCCTTTCTGATCGAAAGTAAACATCCGGTCGGCCAATTCTCCCTTATGGGCCAACGACATATTCAAATAGTTTAAGCTAACATAATTATAGATCTGCTTTCCCCGGTACTTATCAATAATAGCGTCCCATTGCCTCTCCCGGGCTAAGAAAGAGAGCTCGTCAAGCATCATGCGTTGCGCATGCCAAGGTTCCGGCAGGCAAAACCGTATGGATACCAGCACCGTGATCAGACAAACAACAAGGGCTACCCGATCCATCCATTTACTCTTCTCGCCAATCACCGGAACAAAGCGAGCGAATAAAGCAACACCGACAATCGAAAGGGTAAAGAAAGTCCATACACGATACATATAATAATGAGGTAATCGCTGTATCTCCAGATAGGCTTCCGGCATCCATCCATCAGACAAAGGTACAGGAATCCCTAACCATCCGCTAAACAAATATATAAAAAGCGCTGGGATCAAGCAGGCAGAGGCGGCCAATCTTTGCCGCGACGTTTTGTAGCGGAGTAAGGCTAACAGCGTATATAAGAAAGCGTAACAGACAGATAGAAGCCCGGTCAGCCCACATAAAAAAAGTGTAGAGGCAATTCCGTATCCGGCAATAGAACCCGCCCTCCGCACCTTTAGCGAGACCGACAAAGCTAAAAGCATCAAAACCACGCCAACCGTCCCGTCCACCAAATACTCCCCATGAATACTCATCTTAACCAGATACAGGACCGGCAATAAAGAAAGGAACAGCAGGTAGGTCTTGTCAGAAAAACAACGCAAGATCCTATAGACCATAAATCCGCAACCAACGAGTAAAACCGTATGGAAAACCACCGCCGACATAGGCTGCCGGTAGTATTGAATGATCCATTGCCCGGCGACAGCGCAAAATCCTCCCGGCTGAAAAAGGAACTCCCGGATATACCACCACTCAGGTATAAACAATTGCATCTCCTCCTGACCGACAAACACAAACACGCCAAAAAGCAGGAAATAATAAAAAATAGCAGCTGCCGAAAAAGACCAGAAAAGCGTTTGTTTCCAGTTCATATACTTAATAGATTATTATTCCACCAACCATCGCTCGATGTTACGGGTCACAGAGGAGAAGTTCACGCCGATCTTAAAAACTTGCCGCGGATCACTCGCAAAGGGAAGCGCATACTGTCTCTCCTCAATCTGGCGCAACGCCTCCTCGGCGGTGCCGTTCAGCTTGAATTCCATCACGTAGATATAGCGATCGGTCTTTAAAACGAGATCAATACGCCCTTGTGAGGTATGATATTCCACCTGCGTATAAAGTCCAACCAACTTAAATACGATAAAAAGCACGTTCCGGTAATGCAACTCCGTATCACGCTCCGGCTTCTGACCGGCGATCACCTCATAGGGTGTATCAGCGAAGAAGCTTTGCAAGCGGCGGAAGAACGCATCGTAATCACCGGAGCGTATCTCTCGTACGAATTGCCCGATCTCGAAAGGGGTCTTGGGCGCACTAACACTCGTGTAAAATGGAAGGAGATATTTCACGAAACCCTCTTCCACTTCCCGGTTCGGGAAACCTAGCCGGTAGATACCAAATTCAGGATCGTAATCCTTGATCGTCAAGTAGCCACTCTGGTAGATCACGGGGACGGGATTTATCGAGGCAGAGTCAATACTGTTCAACACATCCACATCGGTCTCCGTGTTCGCCATCTCATAAAGGTCGTAATGGGTATGCTTGAGTAATTCAACAAGGTAAGAGGGCCTACCGGTCTCGAACCAATAATCGCCGAATTTCCGGCGAGCGAACGTATTCAGCAGGCTGAAAGGATTATACATACCGATGGAATTCTCCACGAAATGGTATCCATCATAGCATTCTTTGAGTCTCAGGCAGGTCTCCTCGTAGGTCATATCTTGCGCTCCGGCCAGTTCCCTCACCTCATCTTCCAGACAAGTATGTATCTCTTTCTCCGTGATGCCACATATCTCCACGTAACGATCGTCCATCGATATGTCCATGAGGTTATTCAAATCGCTAAACACGCTTACCTTTCCAAACTTCGTCACCCCAGTCAGCAAGGCGAAACGGATGGCTCCATCCATCGTCTTCAACACGCCGTAAAAAGGCTTCAACATGTTCCGCAACTGATCCTGCATATCCTCATCGTGCAGGTTCTGCAATAAGGGCTTGTCATACTCGTCAATCAATATCACCACGCGATGCCCGGTCTGGCGATAAGCCTGTTCTATCACATAACTGAAACGTTCCTCCAAGGCACGATCCTGTTTCTCCGTTCCATATAAAGCCTCCCATTTCTCCAAGAACTCATTCAAGATACTAGTCAGAGCGGCAGTATCTTTATAATGACGAGCATTCAAGTCCAAATGCAAGATCGGATATACCTCCCAGTCTTTCTCCAACCGTTCCATCGCCAACCCCTCGAACAGCTCCCTCTTTCCTTGGAAATAGGCCTCCAACGTAGATAGCAAGAGACTCTTGCCGAAACGCCGCGGACGACTCAAGAAATAGTAACTTCCGGTCTTAACCAACTGATAAATCAAAGCTGTCTTATCAATATAGAGATAACCGTCTTTACGGATCTTCTCGAAGTTCTGTATGCCGATAGGATAAATTGTCTGGTTCATAGCGATGATCGTTTAGATATACTTACCATGAACAAAGATAGACATTCCTTTTTATCGGAACAAGATAAGAACATATGATCTCAAAAACTTTCCTTGACAATACGCTTGACTGGCAGGAAAAAACGCTTGATCAAACGCAATTCCTCCCATTTTGAATAAGAACTAATAGCAGATCACATCGTTGAAGATAATACAGAGATCGGTCATATTCTCCCATACAAGTTATATATCCTCTAAGACCGTAACTTAAAGAATACAATCCAATCATTCGTATTATCATCTATTTGGGATACATCCACACCCTTCAAAAACGGATAGGTATCTTGATAATTCGGGGCCGCTTTGGCGATTTCCCCTACGACCTCTTTCAGCTCTACGGCATTGACCAGTTGGTAAAACTCCCGGCTCTTCTCATCATATCCGTCCGGTGCCCTGTAGCCTCCGAAGAACAAATCGTAAGGTTGCCCCCAATTCTTATTCAGAAGATAAGTATCCGACTTACGGTTATAATAAACCACACATGGATCCCAGATCAAAGAAGGCGCAAACACAACCCAGTCGTCCGTAACGGTCAAGCGATCGAATGAGAGAATGGCCTTATCTCCCTCGCGGTATTCACGGAACCGGTTGGCGATCTCCTCATCCGTACCACTAAACATATCGGAGGGGATATTCATGCCTTTGAAGTCAAGCGTGGCGAAGGCAGACACGGTATCTTCCAGCTGATAGATGGATGGATCAAAATAATTTGTCAACAAGATCCGATCGCCATATCTCTTCAACGAATGATAGGTGGACTGAGAGATTTGCTGTTTCAATAAGTTCTTATCGCTAGGTAAATATTCGGAGATCGTACCATCCGGACGATATAGGGTTAGCTGATAAGGCTGGATATAATTGGAAGCGACAGCTATCGTGCCATCTTTAGCGACAGCTACCTGACGACCATCATTTTTCAGGGGAACAGTTTTGAGATAATTACCCTCATAGTCATACAGCTGGATCTTCGTATTATCCAAAGCATAAACCTTATTGTCAAACAAAGCCATATTGAATAGCACGTTATATTCCTCCGGGCCTTGCCCGTTCCGAAAGATCTTGTTCTTGAACTTACCATCCCTGCCGAAACGGAAAATCACACGCTGAGAAGCATCTAAAAGGAATATATCATCATCTGCCAAATGGATGGTAGAGGCGGAGCCTTTAAACAGGATACTGTCTCCCGACTCCAAAGGTAACAACCGGATCTCCATACCGGCCAGAAATCTATCAATACTTTCTTTGGGTGATTCCGACTTCAAATCTACTTGATAGACAGATAGAGTCTTCTCTAGTTGTGCCTCATTTTTCTTTTCGGTACAACCTTGCAATAATAATACACCGCAAAAAAACAAGCTAATTAATTGTTGTTTCATCACGTTATAAATCAATCAAAATTATATGCCGGAAAACGCAGTAGTACTTACTTCGTCTACGAATATATACTTATTTGCCCGATGAAGTACATATTCTCCAGTCAAGTAAGTACTACTGCGTTTTCCACGCCATATCAGAAAAAGGAGGTATGCCTCTGCAACATACCTCCTTTTTTATATTAAGTTTAACTTATTAATATCCCGGGTTCTGTTCCAACAACGGGTTCGCACCCAATGACAATTGATGCAATGGATAACGATTGTATTTCTCATCGTTCGTAGCCTTATGATCCCACCAATCCTCTGTCACATATGCGTCCCAACGGATCAAGTCCGTACGACGACGGGCCTCGCGCAAGAACTCTTGCATCCATTCCTTCAGCATACGGTATTTATCCAAATTGGCAGCGGTAACAGGATCCGGGTCGTTTCCACCCTCGAAGTTACGCTTACGGATGGAGTTGATGATATCGGCCGCACCATTCTTATCGCCCAAACGCATCTTACATTCCGCCAAAGTATAATAGATCTCTGTCAGACGAATTACAGGACAATCTGGGTTGAAACGTTCCTTGAACTCATCTTGATTAGGCAGAGGACTAAATTTAAGAACACGCACGCCTGAGTTCTCCTCTGCATCGGCAATCGTAGAAGTCAGATCCTTAAGACTGGCTACCGTATTGCCCACCTGGCTGATATGAGCGATCTGGTCTACGACATTCAAGACCTTGCCGGCATACTCGCGGGCACCCAGACATTTATACTCGGGGAAATCCGGGTTTTGCAACTCACCAACGATAAACATACCACGGTATTTGCGACCACCCTCATATACATACTGCTGCTTACGGATATCCTTGTCGTTGAATGTCTCGTATGGATTACCTACGTTAAACTTATACAAGTTACCCTCCGGATCGCGACTAGGGCATAGGCAAAGCCCATTATTACCACTAGCATCCTGCAAGCCCCCTAAGAAATCCTTGAAATTATAAGGAAGAGTGAAGGCAGTCAAACCACCATCCGTCTCACCTTTGGCATTCTCGGAAGGTACTGTCCAGATAATCTCCGGGCAAGTCTCATTACCCCAACCAAAGATCTCGGTGAAATGGCCAATTTATACTGACCATACTTTCCATCGATAATATCCTGACAAATCTTAGCGGCCTCCTCATACATCGGTTTATTGATATACGATTCAGCGTTGAAATACAAACGAACCTTCAAAGCCGCAGCCACAGCACGATGGATAACGTTCGTCTCGGGTGCTCCCAAGGTCTCCTTCAACGGAAGATTCGGCATAGATACATCCAACAAGGAGTCGATAAAATGGAAAGTCTCCACATCTGTAGCACGAGCCTTCACATCCTCCTTCGTAGATGTGTAAAGAGGCATACCACCAAACATGTCCAAACCATCCAAATAAAAAGAGGCAGCCAATACGTTCAACTGATTAATCATTGATACACGATCCTCCTCAGTCAAACCCACCGATACGAAATCAATATTCTCCAAATCCTCCAAGGCACTCCACGACTGAGCCACACCCATCGTCGTCAAGTCCCATCCATCCTTCATCGGGCTCATATCATCCATAAAATGATGATGATGCATGTTCTGATAAACGGCGCCATCAAACCAGTCATTACCACGAGTAGGCACACACATAGCATCAGTTCCCACTTCCATCAAGCGCACACGAGCGTCGTTATGAGCTACCCACCAACGCCAATGCGTAAAAGGACGATTAAAACGCGACCAAACCGCGTCTGCATTCGTATAATACGTGTCGGGAACAACCTGCGAATAGAACGTAGGATCCACGTCACAAGAGGTACCCAGCAGCAAGCAAGCAGCTCCGGCTACCAACCAATTTGTTATCTTGCTAATTTTCATTTTCTTCTTACCTTTTTAGAATGTTACTTGAATACCTAACGTATAGGTGCGAACTATCGGATCACAGTTCCAAACCTTATCGACACCGCCTTCCCAACCGGTAATATTCACTTCCGGATTATGTCCGCTATATCCTGTAATAGTCGCTACATTGCCGACAGTTCCATATACACGCAGGCGCTCTGCCCATTTTGTATACTTACTCAACGCCAATGTATAACCTAACGTAATCGCATCAATTTTCAAGAACGAGCCATCCTCCAAGAAGTAGTCACAAAGCTGCTTCACGCCGCGAATGTCCTTATACTTCGGATCGTCAAGCGCCGGTTTCCAAAGATTCCATTGGCCGGCACCACTCTGTCCCTGGATACCCAAGTACATCGGATAAGTATTCAAGACATCGAAACCTATCCAACTACGCATATTAATACCCAAGTCAAAATTCTTATAGGTAAAGGTATTGTTCCATCCCATCATCACCTTAGGTAGATAATTACCGATATATTGTTTGTCGTCTACACTCTTTTGGGAAGCAGGTATAACCTCACCATCCTTATTGTACAAAAGGAAGTCTCCTTTATCGTCGAATCCAGCGAATTTCCACATATGGAACGCACCGATCTCTGCCCCCTCTTCAATACGAGAGGCATCGCCCGGCCATCCCGGTTCATCCATAGCGTTACCATCCATACGTGAATTGTTACCATACATCGTAAGGATCTTACCTGAGTTATGGCTCATATTCAAGCTGGAAGTCCAAGTGAAGTCCTTATTCTGGATGATGTCACCACCAACCTCGAACTCCCATCCTTTACTCTCCATCTCGCCAATGTTCTGCCATTGTTTGCCATTTGGATACGGTGGCTGTGGAACATTCACCTCGTAGATCATGCCATCGATTTTACGACGATAGTAATCGAACTTACCATACATACGGTTGCCAAAGAATGAGTAATCCACACCGATATTCCACTCTTTCTTCTCTTCCCATCCCAAATAAGGGTTCACGTTAGAGCTCGGTCCATAAACAAACGCCCAGCTACCACTCGGAAGCATCCAATATTGGTCGCGACTTAACGTATTAGCCATATAGGAAGCATCGAAGTCGTTATTACCGGTCACACCATAACCGAAACGGATCTTCAAGTCATTTACCCAATCAAACTCTTTCATGAATTCCTCACCAGATACACGCCAACCTCCAGACAACGCCCAGAAATTACCCCAACGGTTCTCTGCGGCAAACTTCGAGGAACCCTCATGGCGGATCGTAGCCGTTACCATATATTTATCATTATATGAATAATTGGCACGGGCATAAAGAGCGAACAAACGTTCCGTAATATCTTTTTTAGATCCCATCTTTGCCTTACCGTCGGTCAAATAAGATCCGGATTCCAAGTCCCAATACTTCAGGCCTTCTACACCGAAATCATAGTTCTCCGCATTGAAATTCTCTCCATTCTTCTCGAAATAAGAGTAACCGGCAACGGCATTTAAGCTATGACCTCCCTTAAATTCTTTCAGGTAAGTGAAGTAACCCTCAGAAGTAAGATGTTCGGTCTTCGAGAATTCCAATTTCGCCCAACCACCGCGGTTGTTTGTCACCTCCTCTCGGTGATAGCGAGAACGGAACTGGTGCAACTCCCACTGACGGTTCTCGTAACCCAATGTCTGAGAATAGCTCAAACCTTCAATCGGCTTGATGTTCAATTTCATCGTCACCTCAGGCTTAAACCATTTATCCAAGCCCTCGTAGTCGGAAAGCATACGATCCGCTACGATATTGTAGTCCAAAGTTTCTCCGGTCCATACGTTATATCCGCTCGGGCTTTCCGGGTCAAATGGGGAACGAGTCGGGTTATTATACAACGCCTGCTTGAAGTTTGCCTTCTTATCCTCATCCGATCCATCGGAAGTACGAGCAGTCTGACGATAATCCACGATCGGACGGATCTCTAACCAACCATCGAACAGCTTAAAGTTTGCATTCAAGCGTCCACCATAGTCCTTACGGTTATCCTTAATCGTGATGCCTTCGTTGGTCTCATAGAAGAAAGAGGTGTACACTTGTGCGTTCTCGGTACCTAGCTCCAAAGAGAGGTGATGTTTTTGCGAGAAGTTATCCTTCTGCAAAAGAGCGTCCCACCAATCAGCGTTCTGCCCGTAATCAATGATATTCACGTCCGTACGATTACGATACTCATCGGCGGTCATCATATCTGGACGGCCATAGTTTTGTTTCTTCGAAAGCTCAGTACTATAATTCAATTTTACTTTACCATTCGTGTTAGAACCACTCTTCGTTGTGATCAAGATCACACCCGAAGCAGCACGTGTACCATAGATCGCACCAGCGGAAGCATCTTTCAGCACATCGATAGATTTGATATCGTCTTGGTTCAAGGCACGAATATCACCTCCCGGGAAACCATCGACAACGATCAATGGAGCCTTACCAGAGTTGATAGAGGTCAAACCACGCAACTGGATCGTGGTCGTACCATTGGCACTACCATTATTTTGCAAGATCAAACCGCTGATCTTACCTTGCAAAGAGCTGGTGATATCGGCACCACCCACACCCTTCATCATATCGCCGGCAGACAATGAGGTAACGGAGCTGGTCACTTGCTTCTTCTCCATCGTACCGTAACCTACGACCACGACCTCTTCAAGAGCCTGGGAATCTTCCGACAACGTAACATTTATAACACTTTGACTGCCAACCGGGACTTCCTTGGTCGTGTAACCGATATAAGAGATTTCCAAAACAGCGTTTGCGGGCACATCTTGCAACGTAACCGAGCCGTTCATGTCGGTTACGTTACCGATAGTAGTTCCCTTGACCAACACGTTCGCGCCGATCAACTCACCCATTGAATCTGAAACCTTAACCGTAACAGTCTTACCATTTTGCATGACCGATTCAACATTCGGTCCGTAGTTGTGCGAGGGTTCCACAGCCGCCAATCCTTGAAAGGAGGCCATACATAGGAATCCCGTGGTAAGCATCATAACACTTGGTTTGAACAAGCTTAAACACAATTGCTTGCTCTTCTTACTACATTTTTCCATCTTTATTATTAAATGGTTATAATTAATTGAGATTAACAATATTCAAACACCAAAAACCTACTTTCTGCTATCTCTGAGCGCAGTCCCTAATAAAAATGACTAGCTAAAACGTTCGTTTAGACTAGTCGTCCGCGAAGTTAACCATTAATTTAAATTAAGCAACATTCATTTAAATCATTTTTCGATTCTATTAGTAATAAGACTTATAATCAATACATTACATCCAATATTAAAATTGTGTCAAATGCACTATCCCATCCATCAAAATGACTAGTCTAAACGAACGTTTAAACCAGTCATTTTTACATTTATTATACTATTGAGTATGATAAAAACCATACCTTTACTCCCCCAAAGAAAGAATGCAGAAACCATGAAACTACAAATCATCGATACCGGCTACTTCTACGCCGACGGAGGCGCCATGTTCGGGGCCATTCCTAAAAGCGCTTGGAGCCGTCGCTATCCGAGCGACGAGACAAATGGTTGCGTGCTAGCCATGCGTAGCCTTGTCATAAAAACAGATGACGGACGCATCGTCCTAGTAGATAACGGAGCGGGAAATAAACACTTAAAACAACTAAGTTATTACCGCTTCTTCAACTTGGTAGACCTCGGCACGGAACTACGAAACCGGGGAATTCAACCGGAGGAAATCACGGATGTTGTCCTCACCCATCTCCATTTCGATCATTGCGGTTATACCACGCAAAAGGATGAATCTACCGGACATTTATTTCTCTCATTCCCAAATGCGAACCACTGGGTTAGCCGCAAGCAATGGGAGAATTTCCTTCATCCGAACGCCTTGGAGAAAGATTCCTATTTTATCGAGAATATGCAAGCCGTCGCAGATGCTAATTCCTTACGGCTGCTAGATGCCGACACTTCGATTTGCCCCACGATAGAGCTACGCTTGTATGATGGGCACACTCCGGGGCAAATTGTTCCCTATATCCATACGGAAGATCGGACTTTTGTCTTTGCCGGAGATGTTATCCCCCTTGTAGCCAGCGTATCCCCGGAATGGATCTCCGCTTACGACACGTATCCGGTCACGTCATACAACGAGAAACTGCGCATGCTTGCCGAAGCCGCCGAAAAAAGGCAAGCGCTCATCTACTGCCATGACGCTTACATCCGCTGCACAACCGTAAAACGTGTGAATACATATTATAAGAAGGACAAGGAAATACCTCTCAAGAAGACGTTTCTTTTCCCTTAGTCCCTGGCCCTTTTCCCTTTAGACCTTAGGTGTTTCTTCCATATTCCTTAGACATTTCTTATAGAAGTATTCATCATCCAACAGCCGTTGCATGATCGTCCACCAACTGTTGGATGATCATGCAACAACTGGTGGACGATCATGCACCAGTTGATAAATAGTCTCTATATATAGACAAAGTCCCTAAGGTTATCGCATCAAAAGTGTAAAAGCATTAGATAAAACGGCTAATTCTTTTTATCTTTGGACGGTGATACTGAATCAATTATTGTTTTACGTTCTAAACTCTAAACACATGAACAGCCTAAGCAAACTAGCGCTCGTCCTGACATTTTGCACGGGAATGATCGCTTGCTCCGGTGGTAAGGCCGTAAAAGGAGATTACGGAGTAGTGCCTTTGCCACAAGAAGTAACATTGACGAACGGAAATCCTTTCGTCCTAAGTCCATTCACGAAGATATTTTATCCGGAGGGCAATGATAAGATGAAGAAGAACGCCGAGTTCCTCGCTTCTTATATCAAGGAAATCACGGGCTATGAATTAGCAACCGCTACCGGCCAGCCCGGTAAGGGGATCAGCCTCGTTATCGACCAAAGCATCCAGAATCCGGAAGGATATCAACTGACCGTTAGCGATAACGGGATACGGATCGCCGGAAGCACGGATGCCGGCGTATTTTATGGTATCCAGACATTACGTAAATCGATCCCGGCCACGGCCCAAGGGATGAACGTAGAATTACCGGCAGCTACCATCAACGACTATCCCCGTTTTGCCTATAGAGGCATGATGCTGGATGTCAGCCGCCATTTCTTCCCGGTGGATTCGGTAAAAACGTATCTCGATATCCTTGCCTTGCACAACCAAAATACGTTCCACTGGCATCTGTCCGATGACCAAGGTTGGCGTATCGAGATCAAGAAATATCCGGAATTGACACAGATCGGATCTAAACGTAAGGAAACCGTGATCGGCCATAACTCCGGAACATATGACGGAAAAGAATACGGGGGCTTCTATACACAAGACCAGATTCGCGATGTCATCAACTATGCCGCTGAACGCCATATCACGATCATCCCGGAAATCGATATGCCGGGACATCAATTGGCAGCCTTGGCTACTTACCCGGAACTGGGATGCACCGGGGGCCCTTATGACGTATGGGGTCAATGGGGAGTAGCCGACGACGTGATCTGCGCCGGAAACGAGAAATCCATGCAATTCCTAGAAGACGTATTGAGCGAGGTCATCGATCTTTTCCCGTCCGAATATATCCATGTAGGTGGTGATGAGTGCCCGAAGGTACGTTGGGAGAAATGCCCAAAATGCCAAGCTCGCATCAAGGCGGAAGGTATCAAGGGAGATAAGAAGCATTCCGCCGAGGAATATTTGCAAAGCTACGTGATCTCCCGCATGGAGAAATTCGTGGAGAGCAAAGGACGCCATATCATCGGCTGGGACGAGATCCTAGAAGGAGGCTTGGCCCCGAATGCCACGGTAATGAGCTGGAGAGGCATGGATGGAGGTATCGAGGCCGCCAAGCAAAAGCATAACGTGGTCATGACACCGAATACATATGTATATCTGGATTACTATCAATCAGCGGATACGGATCTTGAGCCCGAAGCTATCGGTGGTTACTTGCCGTTAGAGAAAGTATATTCTTTTGAGCCGACAGCCGGTATCTCTCCTGAAGACCAGAAGTACGTGATCGGGGCGCAAGCCAACCTCTGGACGGAATATATCCCGACCTTCTCACAGGTAGAATACATGATCATGCCCCGTATCGATGCCGTAGCCGATATCCAGTGGAGCGATCCGTCCAAGAAAGATTATCAGACGTTCCTGCCCCGTGTGGCCTGCATGACACAACTTTACGATCGCTTGGGATATAATTACGGAAAGCATATCTTCGATATTAACGCCTCCCTGACCACCAATACGGAGAACGGAACACTCGACATAGCCTTGACGAAGTTGGGTGAAGGAGATATCTATTATACGGTAGACGGTAGCGATCCTACGATCGCCAGCATCAAGTATGAAGGCCCGGTACAGATCAACCAAGATTGCGAATTCAAGGCGATCGTTGTCCGTCCGAACGGTACGAGCCGCATCTTCTCAGAAGATATCTTCTTCAATAAAGCGACGATGAAGCCCATCACCTTGAAAGAGCAACCCAGCAAAGGATACGTTTTCAACGGGGCACAGGTATTGGTAGACGGCTTACGTGGAGGTAGTAATTACAAGACCGGCCATTGGCTGGGTTTCCAAGGAAAAGACCTTGACGCCACGATCGATCTAAAGGAACCAACCGAAATCCAAAAGGTATCTTTCAATACGAATGTGGTGAAAGGTGACTGGATCATGGGAGCCTCCGCCGTAACCGTAAAGGTATCCGACGATGGCAAGAATTTCAAGGAAGTAGCTTCCAAGAAAATCCCGGAGCTAACCCAAAACGACAAGGACGGTTTATATCCCCAAGAGATATCCTTCGCCCCGGTAAAGGCCCGCTATGTCGAGGTTATCATCAACAGCAGCAAACTACCAAAATGGCACGGTGGCGCCGGAAGTCCCGCATTCTTGTTCGTAGATGAGATAGAAATCTTATAAGATAATGATACAGCGAGATGGCTGAGAGATACCCGCCATCTCGCTTTCTTATTTTAAACTAAATAACAAATATCATGATAAACAAAAACATCTTAATTCTTTCAGCCCTATGCTCCTGTTGCTCACTATGGGCGGATGAGGTTGTCGTGCGACATTATAATTATGCCGGCCCTTACGAGGTGAAGAAACCCTTCTTGGCAGATAGCCTGGATGTAAACAGTAAGAGATTCTCTGACAAGGAACTATTGAACACGACCGTTCCTTTCTGCAACCTTTCCCAAAGCGGACAAACCCTTGACGCGGCGTCTTCCGGAGAGCTGACCTTGCCAACCTCGGCCTCTTCCTACGCACTACATTTGGTTTCCTTCTACCTGAATAGTGACCGCTATACAAAAGGCACCTTAAGGATCAATGGCCCTGAGATTTCAGAAGTCTACGTGGATGGACAACCCATAAAACTAACCCAAGGAGAAGCCTCGTTGACCTTGGAGCCGCGACGCTATGAAATCGTAATTAAATATTTATCTGAGAGCCACAAAGAGAATGCCTTAAAAGCCTCATTCAACCCGGAAAAAGACGCGGTGGTAACCGCGACCGTCAATCCGGAGAAACGTTATACATTAAGTGATGTATTTGATAGTAAACGCATCCAATCCGCCAGCCTGTCCCCGAATGGAAAATTCATTATCGTCTCCTATCAAGAAACCTATCCCGGCGGAAAGCAGTCCTCATTTACCCAGATACTAGACAAGGCTACCGGTTCCGTATTGGTTGAGAACGGACAGAGCTTACGCTGGATGCCTAAAAGCAATCTGGCCTATTACACAAGGAAAGGGATGAAAGGCACGGAATTGGTGACCTTAGACCCTACCAGTAAAAAGGAGAACATCCTTGCCTGCCAATTGCCTGAAGGTTCTTTCAGCTTCGGGCCTACCGAGGACTATCTATTATTCTCCATACGGGAGAAAGGACCGCAAGAACGAAAAGAGATCCAAGAGATACTGGTGCCGGATGATCGCCAACCGGGATGGAGAAACCGTATGTTTATCCATAAATATGACCTGCGAACCGGATTGTTCCAACGGCTCACCTATGGACATACTTCTACTTACATCAACGATGTATCTCAAGACGGCCACTATCTGCTATTCAGTCGTAGGGAACCGAATTTAACGGAGCGTCCTTTCTCACGTACATATATATATAAGATGGATCTACGAACCATGCATGTGGATACCCTTATAAAAGGTGAGAAATTCGTAAGCCGTGCCGTTTTCTCCCCGGATGCCACCCAATTACTCGTTGACGCGTCTGGAGAGGCTTTCGATGGTATCGGATTAAAGATCAAAGAAGGACAGACATCGAATACGAGCGACGGGCAATTATTCCTATACAATATAACAGATAAAAGTATAAAGCCGCTTACGAAAGATTTTGACCCCTCTGTCGATTCCTACGAGTGGAACGCCCTCGATAAACAAATCTATATCATGGCGAAAGATAAGGACCGTGTTCGCATGTATAGTCTAAACCCGTCCAACGGAAAGATTAAGCAACTTCAAGCCAAGGAAGATGTCATCTCCGATTACTCCATCGCCAATCAAGCTTTCGAAATGGTTTATTTCGGATTAAGCGCTTCCAATTCCCAAAGGCTTTATACCTATAACTTGAAAAACGACGCCTCTTCCTGCTTGATCGATCTCTCCAAAGAGATCTTGAGAGACATCACTTTAGGAGAAGTGCAAGATTGGAATTTCGTTTCCGCCCAAGGGGATACGATTTACGGCCGCTTCTATCTCCCTCCTCATTTTGATGCGACCAAGAAATATCCGATGATCGTGAATTATTACGGAGGAACAACCCCTACGGCCCGGGTGATGGAAAGCCGTTATCCTTCGCATGTATACGCCGGCTTAGGGTACATCGTCTACATCATACAGCCCAGTGGAGCGACTGGATTCGGCCAAGAGTTCTCCGCACGCCATGTCAACGCATGGGGTAAACTTACCGCTGACGAGATCATCGAAGGCACGAAAAAGTTCTGTGAGGAGCATCCTTTTGTCAACACGAAGAAAATCGGTTGCATGGGGGCTTCATACGGAGGTTTCATGACTCAATACCTACAAACAAAAACAGATATATTCGCGGCGGCCATGTCTCATGCGGGAATCAGCGACATCACCAGCTATTGGGGAGAAGGTTACTGGGGATATTCATACAGCTCGTTGGCTAGCGCTAACAGTTATCCATGGAATGCCCGGGATATGTACACTTTACAAAGTCCGCTGTTTAACGCAGACAAGATCAATACCCCGATCTTGTTCTTACATGGAACCGCAGACACGAATGTTCCGATTGGAGAGAGCATCCAGATGTTTACCGCATTAAAATTATTGGGTAAGCCTACAGCGTTTGTCCAGGTAGAAGGAGAGAACCACCATATACTGGATTACGACAAACGTATCTTGTGGAATAACACAATTTACGCATGGTTTGCTAAGTGGTTGAAAGATCAACCGGAGTGGTGGGACGCATTATATCCTCCGAAAAGCCTATAAAAATCAAAATAGGTCACTCTATTCACATATATCTAAAGAGTATCTTTATTAGATACTCTTTTTTTATTTAAATACATTAGATAGTATTTATGAAACACCTTAGTCTCCGAAGAACTAAATCACTTTTCCGTTCAATATTTATTAATTATTATAAATATCTTAATAAATTATAGAACATACAACCTATGTAAACATCTGTTATGTCTAATTGTACTATTTACAGCAAGCATTTTATTTTAATGGCTGTACGGCAAATATAAAGATATATTTGCAATAAACAAACATATTGACAATAAAAATAAACTTACACGAAACTTTGTCAATACGGATTATTTTAAGTTATATGTTAATTTAATACATTCTAGTATTAATATATAGTATTAATATGCAAATTATTTTTAACTCAATCCCGCATCAATGCTAGGAAGTCTGTCTCTTATACACATCTGACGCTGCCGACGATATGCAGTGTGTAGATC
>OJPO01000761.1_pt1 | contig 15661 bp, 18 predicted proteins | sample 1598541 | NCBI WGS metagenome assembly OJPO01 (sample SAMN03922453, study PRJEB24848) | human gut metagenome | isolation source: stool sample | host: Homo sapiens | place: Germany | collected 2009-11
GCGTCAGATGTGTATAAGAGACAGAGTCCGTCTTATATTATGTTTTGAGGTTTACTTGTATTCTATTCAAGCAATAAAAAGGAGGCTCTTCGGGGCGGTCCAATAAAACAGTATAATAATGTTTTCGGGAAGCGACATGAGTAATCATGCCGCTTTTCCGTTCATAACGTCATAGAATAAATTGGCGGGGAGTATGCCGATATAGTTGTAGCTGATGGTCACATCCTGCACTCGGTGTCCGCTTGACTTGTCCGGTGCATGAACATATACGGCATTGACCATATCGTTCAGAATAGTGGGCGTCAGCTTTTCCAAGTACAGGTATTTCTTTGCCTGTCGGATAAACCTATCAACATTCTCCGCTTGATCTTCTTGATTCTGTATTTCGTTTTCAAGCATTTCAATCTTGGCTCTCAAGTCTGCTTGCTCCTGCTCATAATCATCTGCTAACATCTGAAAACAAGCTTCGGACAGCTTTCCATTGACCATGTCCTCGTAAATACGCTTGAACAACCTGTCCAGTTCAGCCAGACGGTTTTCTGATTTCTGCAAGGTTTTCTTCTTGGCAGAAAGTTCTTTCCTTACTTCCTCACTTTGCTTTGCACCCAACGCTCTGCGGAATGCATCCTCATAATCCGCAACACACTGGATGACTAATCTCATGTGTTGGAGTGTACCTTCTTCCAGTACAACGGCTCGGATGAAGTGAGTATCGCAGACCTTCTTGCCCCTTTTGCTGGAAGTGGAGCATACGAAGTGATCTTGTCTGGTTTCAAAACTGTTGCTGGTACAGTAGTGCAATTTCCACCACAATCAGCACAGCGGACGAGACCGGAGAATATATTGGTCTTGCCTGTTCTGGCGGGTCTGCGTTTGTTCTTGCGAAGTTCCTGCACACGAGCGAAGGTTTCTTCATCAATAATAGCTTCATGAGTGTTCTCGAAAATCTTCCATTGGTCGGGAGGGTTTTCGAGTTTCTTTTTGCTTCTGTACGACTGCTTGCGGGTTTTGAAGTTGACCATGTGACCAAGGTATTCCTGCTTTTCCAGTATGCCGGTAATGGTGCGTGGTGCCCAATCGTAAGGGTTATCGGGTGTCTTTGCCGGAGCATTTCGCCCCATCTTCATCGAATAAACGGTAGGACAATCCACCTTTGCTTCCTTCAGCTTTTTAGCGATTTGAGATGGACCGAAGCCCTCCATGCACCATGCGAAGATTTGACGGACAATGGCTGCGGCTTCATCGTCCACAATCCAACGTCTCTTTGGATTGGCGGGGTCTTTCATGTAGCCGTAGGGCGGGTTGGTGGTCAGATACTCACCAGATTCACCTTTCTGCTTCATAACCGCTTTGACCTTTTTATTGCTGTCCTTGACATAGAACTCATTGATGATATTCAAGAACGGAGTAAAGTCATTATCCTGCTGATTGGCACTGTCCACACCGCTGTTCACAGCGATGAAACGGATATCGTGTTCGGGAAAAAGCATTTCCGTGTAAAGACCGACTTCCAGATAATTTCTGCCGATACGACTCATATCCTTTGCAATAATAACGCCGACCTTATCGTTCTCGACCAACTCAATCATTCGTTTCCAGTCGGGTCTGTTGAAGTTGGCACCGGAGTAACCATCGTCCACGAAAAACTGGATGTTGCGAAAACCTTGTTCTTGTGCGTATTTTTTGAGAATCGCCTTTTGAGACGAGATTTGTCAAGGTATGTTTTTGCAAAGGAGTGTGCAATTCGCATTGACAAGCAGCAAAAAGAATGCTATAATAATGCCGTTATCGATAATGACGTTATTATTTAGGCGCAGATGGAGGAAGACATGGCCAATAGAAATCATTCCCTGGATGATGGGATCATTCAGGCTGCTTATTCGGAATTTTTTGCTTACGGCTTTCAGAAAGCCTCTCTGCACAAGATCGCCGAAAAAGCCGGTGTCACCACAGGAGCGATCTACACAAGGTACAAAAACAAAGACGCGTTGTTTGCCAGTCTGCTTCAGGATTTTTTTGAGACGATGCAGGTTCTCTTTACCCCCGTTGCGGAAGAATACGAAAAAGCAAAGTTCAGCGCACAACCGGAAGATATCCTCCGCGCTATAAACGCCGAGGAACAAGTATATTTTCGGCTCCTGACCGAGCACCCTGACGACTGCACTTTATTTTTCTGCCGCAGCGATGGTAGCTCCATGGAAACCGTGCTGCATGAACTGATGAACCGTAAAGCGGAACAAACGGTAGAATTCTTTTCGCATATCTATGGGAAAGCGCCAAATGCCGACGCAATCCGTCTTTTGATGGGCTCACAGTTCTGGTACTTCCGCCAGCTGCTGGATCAGCATATGGAGGAAGGCAGAATGCTTACCTGCTTACGGGCAGTCCTTGATTTCACCAACGCCGGCTGGCGGTATTTATGTGACAGCCTGAATTAAATTGGCAAAGAAAATGGGCGGTGCGGTCGCCCATTTCTTTCGAACATCAGTTAGAGATAGCTAACCGATAGAAAAGAGTTTGCGATGATAGAGTTTGAATTTGAATTCCAATATGAGGAGGTGAAGTTGCCCATCCTCCGACAGGTCGGCGGCGGCATCCCGTCGGGACGCTGCGTGGTGCTCTGCGGAGGCAGCGGATGCGGAAAATCCACGCTGCTGCGGTGCATCAATGGACTGATACCGCAGTTTTACGAGGGAGAGCTGAAGGGCTTTTGCCGCCTGAACGGGCAGGACACCGCCGGGATGAGCATCGGCGAGATCGGCGAGCTGGCAGCATCGGTATTTCAGGATCCGCGAAGTCAGTTTTTTACTGTGAACAGTTCCAATGAAGTGGCCTTCGGTCTTGAAAATCACGGTCTGCCGCAAGATAAAAGGGTAGATGAGGCCTTCCGGATCTTTCATCTGGAGCGGCTGAAGGATCGCAATGTCTACGAGTTGTCCAGCGGTGAACGGCAGCTCATCTCCATCTTGTCCGCGTGGGCAATGGACACAGATATTTTTCTGCTGGACGAACCCACGGCCAATCTGGACTTCGCAGCCACGCAGCAATTAAAAGAGATTCTGCTTGCCCTGAAAAAGCAGGGCAAAACGCTGTTGCTCAGCGAGCACCGACTCTACTATCTTGCCGACATTGCCGACGAATTTTGGGTCATGGCAGACGGCGAGATCAAAGGAAAATACACTGCCGCAGAGGCAAAGGCGTTCTCAGCGGAGCGGAGACAAACACTTTCTCTGCGCACGCTCGACCTTGCGGAGATCACCGTGCCGGAGAAAGAGCCGCTGCCGAAAGCCGCGCCGACGGTGCTTGCCGTCTCAGATGTCCGCTATACATACGGTAGGAAGGCCGGAGATACCCTCTCTGGTGTCAGCTTTTCCGTCCGTGAGCATGAGATCGTCGGCCTTGTGGGCGCAAACGGCTGCGGCAAAACGACCATCGGCAAGCTGATCGCGGGGCTTTACAAGCCCTCCAGCGGGCAGATTTTTCTGTTTGGGAAGGCGCAGAGCCGGAAGCAGCTGCAAAAGCAAGTGCTGTTCATCCTTCAGGAGGCGGAGTTCCAGTTCTTCACCAACTCCGTCCTGCACGAACTGCAATACGGCCATGCGGTGACACCAGAGTTTGAAGCAAAAACGGAAGCGCTGCTGAAAAGTATGGATATGTGGGACTGCCGCGACCGGCATCCCTTTTCCCTCTCCGGCGGGCAGATGCAGCGTCTGACGCTGATGATGGCGTATCTATCCGACAAGCCAATCGTCATACTGGACGAGCCGACAGCAGGACAGGACGCGGAAAGTCTGGAGCGGTGCGCGGCGCTGATCCGGGAGATGCGGAAGGAAAAGACGGTTCTCATCATCACCCACGACCCTGAGCTAATTGCAGGTGTGTGTGACCGCTGCATCGGGCTGTCGGATGGACATGCAGAAGCAGAATTTCCCGTTCATTCGGAACGAGATTTGCAAGCAGCCCAGCGATATATGGAGGGCTTTCATCCTTCCGATGCTCCGGCGAAAAAACAGCATAAGCAGCGATTCCACCCGGCAACGAAGCTGCTTTACTGGCTGACCCTGCTGGTCGTGATCTCCACATCCAGCAACCACTTAGTTTATGCCGTATATGCGGCACTGATCCTGCTGACCGCAGCGGACGGCTGGCTCGGAACGGCGCTGGCAGGCGGGATGAGCTTTGGGCTGCTGTGGGCGGCAAACGCTCTGCTGCCGGGCACGGTGTTTTCCTTTATGTTAGTGCTATTCCCGCGTATCATTGCCGTTGGCATTTCCATGCGGACGCTGATTGGGCGGAATGAAGCCAGCCGTACCCTGGCGGCGCTGCGTAATCTGCACCTGCCGGAACGGCTCATTATGATCGTCGCTGTAATCTTCCGCTTCTTCCCCGTTCTGTCGGGAGACATGAAGCTGCTGCGGCAATCCATCCGCACCCGGGGCGTGTTCACATCGCCGCTTCAGAAGCTGCGAGCACTGCCATCCTATATCGAAATACTGACCGTTCCCATGGCTTTACGGGTCATTCGCATCGCCGAGACGCTGTCCGCCTCCGCCGAAACACGGGGCATCGACTTAAAGCGCCGCAAGAGCAATTATCTGTCGCTTCAGTTTTCTGCGTGGGATGCTGTGTTCTGCGTCCTGCTGGCAGCATCGGTCGCCGCCGGCCTTGTTCTGTGATCGCCGTCTCTGCGACGTTCAACCATATTCCATTCAAAAAGGAGTCTTTAACCATGAGTACTGCAAACCCCAATAAACTGAAAATCAAGGACATCATCACCGTTGTCCTGCTGGCCCTGATCAATGTGGTCATTTTCTTCGCCAGCTCCGTCCTGTACGCAACGCCCATTACCATCATTCTGATGCCGGTGTTTTTCGCCCTGCTGGAGGGCATCGTCTACTTCATCATCGGCACGAAGGTGAAAAAGCCCGGTGCGATCCTCATTTACAGCATTGTCCGCGCCATTATGGGCGGATACCTGCCGTACATCATCCTCTTTATTCTCTCCGGTGCCATTGCCGAGCTGCTGCTGTGGAAGATGGGCTACGGCAATGCGAAGGTGCTGACCGTCAGTTATATCATCAATCAGGTGCTGGCCGCATTCGGCAGCACTGTCATTCCCTACGCCATCGCAGCCAAGGCTATGGCGGATCAGATGGTCACCGATGGCCGTCAGGACGCCATCCTTGCTGCATCCCAGATGCTGCAGTCCTGGGTGTCTGTGGCGCTGGTGGCCGGTGTGATCGTGGCGGCCTTTATCGGCGCAATGATCGGCAAGCGGATCGTGAAAAAGCATCTTGCTGCGTAATGCAGTCGAAAGGAGTTCACCATGAAAGAAATTGAGCCAAAGCGCTCCGCCGCCTCGTGGCTGGCAGAGCTGGCAAAAGGGCGGTACGGCGAGTACGCTTTGAGCGTCCTTACGGCGCTGCTGGGCGTCGCCTGCTCGCTTATTCCGTATTTCATCATCATTCGGCTCATCACCGCACTGGTAAACGGCACGGCGGAGCTGACGTACTGCCTGACGCTCTGCGCGTGGATGGCGGGCTTCTGGGTGCTGCGCTATGTGCTGCACAGCGTGTCCACGTCCCTCTCCCATCACGCCACCTTCCATGTGTTGGCCAATACCCGCACACGGCTGCTGGATAAGCTGGCGACGCTGCCCCTTGGCACGGTGCTGGATCGTTCCTCCGGCTCCTATAAGAACATTATCGTCGAGCGGGTGGATTCCATCGAGACCACCTTGGCCCACTTGCTGCCGGAAATGACTGCCAACATCGTCGGTGCGCTGGCGGTGCTGGTGCTGCTGTTCCTCGAGGACTGGCGCATGGGGCTTTCCATGCTGATCGTCGTGCCGCTGGGCATTATCTGCTTTATGTCCATGTTCAGCGGCTATAACGAGAAGTTTCAGCGCACGGTCACCGCGACAAAGGCGCTGAACGACACGGCTGTGGAATACATCAGCGGCATTGAGGTCATCAAGGCCTTCGGTCAGTCCAAAACCAGCTACGCAAAGTTTGTCTCCGCCGCAAAGGAGGGCGCAGACTGCTTTATTGACTGGATGCGGGGCAGTTTGTTCGGCCAGGTGGCGGGCATGGCGATATTTCCCTCTACGCTGCTGGGTATTTTACCGGTGGGCTGCGTTCTTTATATGCATGGCACTCTGTCGGCAGAGACGTTCCTGACGGTTATCGTTCTGTCCTTCGGCGTTATGCAGCCGCTGATCACCGCCTTTTCCTACACCGATGACATCGCCCAGGTCAAGACCATCGTGGACGAGGTGGCGGAGGTGCTGTCCGGCGAGGATATGCAGCGCCCGGAAAGCGCGGAAAAGCTGCCGGCCGATAACGCCATCCAACTGAAGGATGTCCGCTTTGCCTATCACGACAAGGAGGTACTGCACGGAATCGATCTGCACATTGCCCCGGGGACGGTCAATGCCCTTGTGGGACCCTCCGGCAGCGGCAAGTCCACTATCGCCCGGCTCATCGCCTCCCTGTGGGATGTAAAGGACGGCACAATTAAGCTGGGCGGCGTGGACATCCGTACACTTCCGCTGGCGGAGTGCACGAAGCGCATCGCCTATGTGTCGCAGGATAATTACCTTTTTGACCTTTCGGTTATAGACAACATCCGCATGGGCAGAAAGGGCGCAAGCGATGCGGAGGTCATTGACGCCGCGAAGAAATGCGGCTGCCACGAGTTCATAATGGGGCTGGAGAACGGCTATCAGACCGTATGCGGTGCATCCGGCGGACACCTCTCCGGCGGTGAGCGGCAGCGCATCTCCATTGCCCGGGCCATGCTGAAGGACGCGCCCATCGTCATTCTCGACGAGGCAACGTCCTATACAGACCCGGAAAACGAGGCGGTCATTCAGGCAGCCCTTGCCAAGCTTGTAAAGGATAAGACGCTGCTGGTCATTGCCCACCGCCTGTCTACCATCGCCGATGCCGATCAGATCATTGTTGTCAATCAAGGCAAGATCGAAGCCACCGGCACACAGGCGGAGCTGCTTGCCTCCTGCCCGCTTTATCAAACCATGTGGAAAGCCCACATCAGCGTCAAGGACGACGGGGAGGTGGCATAATGCTCAAAACACTGAAAAAATTTTTTGCCTTCTGCGGGGTGGACAACCGCAGGCTGTTTATGGCATCCATCTGGCTGGGCGTGGTCAGCGCCATCTGCTCCGCCATGCGTATTCCTGCCGCCGCCATCGTCATTCAGGCGCTGCTGCAAAAGAATGTCACCATGGCGACACTCTGGACGAGCCTCGGCATCATCGTTGCATCACTGATTGTGACCATCGCCATCAACATGAAGGCCACCATGCTCCAGACCCGTGCAGGCTACCGCGCCTGCGCCAACAAGCGGATTGAGATTGCGGAGCATCTGCGGTATCTGCCTATGGGCTGGTTCAATGACAATAGCCTGGGCGAGGTGACCTCCGTCACCACCAACACCATGGAGAACATGGCCAACATTGCCACACGCGTGGTTATGGTCACAACGAGGGGGTTCCTTACTTCCGGCATCATCGCAGCGATGATGTTCCTGTTTGACTGGCGTATGGGGCTTATTACGCTGGCGGGACTGGTGCTGTTTTTCTCCGTCAACGCCGCCATGCAGCGGGCGGAGCAGGCCCTTTCCCAGCGGAAGTTCATCGCCGACGAGCGGCTTGTGTCCAAGGTACTGGAATATGTGCAGGGCATCGCCGAGGTCAAGAATTTCGACCTGACTCACGACTCAGCAACGCAGGTACACGGCGCTGTGGAGGAAGCCCGCAGGGCGTCGTTTGCCATGGAACTCCCGTCGGTGCTCTATATGCTGGGGCAGTTCATCGTCAACAAGCTCACCGGCGTTGCCGTCTGCACCGCTGCCATCGTATTCTATTTCGGCGGCACAATGGAGCTGACGAACTGCCTTTTGATGCTCATCTGCTCCTTCATTCTCTTTGAGCAGTTGGACAGCGCCGGCAGCTTCTCGTCTCTGTTCCGTTTCATCGACATCGGCGTAGATAAGGCAAACACGATTCTGCGCGTAGAACCCATGGACATTGACGGCGAGGAACTGACTCCGGAGAGGGAGGACATTGCCCTGTCCCATGTAGATTTCTCCTATGACAGCAAGCCTATCCTGCACGATGTGTCACTTACCATCCCGGAGAAAACGACTGTCGCCATCGTCGGCCCCTCCGGCAGCGGCAAGACCACGCTGTGCAATCTCATGGCGCGGTTCTGGGACGTGCAGTCAGGCAGCGTGCGCCTTGGCGGACGGGATGTGCGGGAATACAGCTATGACAGTTTGATCCGCAATTTCTCCTTTGTGTTCCAGCGGACCTATCTGTTCTCGGACACCATCGCCAATAACATCCGCTTCGGAAAGCCCGACGCCTCCATGGAGGAGGTGCAGGCCGCTACGAAAAAAGCCCGCTGCTACGACTTTATCATGGCATTGCCGAACGGCTTTGACACCGTCATCGGCGAAGGCGGTGCGACGCTCTCCGGCGGCGAGCGCCAGCGAATTTCCATTGCGCGCGCCATCATGAAGGACGCACCCATAATCATTCTGGACGAGGCCACGGCCAATGTTGACCCCGAAAATGAAAAGGAGCTGATGGAGGCTGTCTCGGAGCTGACCCATGACAAGACGGTCATCATGATTGCCCACCGGCTGAAAACCGTGCGCCATGCCGACCAAATTTTTGTGGTCGATCACGGCGAGATCGTCCAGCAGGGCACGCATGACGAGCTGGTGGCTGTTGACGGACTCTACCGCCGCTTTGTGGTGGAACGCAAGCAGGCTGCCGGGTGGAAGGTCTGAAGCAGCACAATCTAAGAAATATAAAGAGAAGCTCGTATCAGCCATTGACCGATACGAGCTTCTCCGTTTTTCTACTTCATGTAATGTAATAGTCACAGTGTTCGCCGCCGTGCCCCAGCGACATGGTTCTCTGCCAAACAAGCCTAGGATGCAGACCAGTATAGCTGAAGTCATCGCCGCTTTACTTTCTTCCCACCAGCAATGTTGAACCGCGAAGCATCAGACGTTTGGCCTCCTTCGGTGTCATGAAGCTGCCGTCGGTCGTGTCGATCAGCTCCACGCGCTCATAGCCCATGTCCCTGAGCTTTTGGACAAATGCCTGCATATTGCCGTATCTACCGGGCGACATCAGGTCGTGGATGGCAAACGTTCCGCCCTTTTTCAGCACACGCAGCGTTTCCCGCAGAAGTGCCTGCTTGTCTGCCCCTGTGATATTGTGATAGACATAGTTGCTGGTCACCGCGTCGAAGCTTTCGTCGGGAAAATCCAGCTTTACGGCGTTCCCGCGCCTGAACGAAGCGTTCTTCACGCCCTCCGCAGCGGCGTTTTTTTCACACAGCGGCAGGCTGAAGGAGGCGTATTCCTTGCCCCAGCGATCGATACCGATCATTTTTCCCTGGGGATTGCGCTTTGCGCAGGCAATGGTCAGCGCGCCGCTGCCGCAGCCGATGTCCAGCCCCACGCCGCCCTCCGGGAGTGTGATATGCTTCGCCGTGCCGTCAATGATCTGCTTTGAGAGCTTGCGCTCGCCGTCATAGGAAAAGCTCCGATAGGCATACACACACCACTCTGTGTACTTTGCACAGACGACAAAGGCGATGCCGAATACCACACCCAGCACGATGCGCAGCTTTCCGCCCACACCGATGCCGAATACGCCGAAAACGAGCAGCAGCGCAAGGGACAGCACCATTCCCGCGATGAGCGAAACCAGCATTCCCTTGGGAATCCAGTTTTTGTAGTCAGGTTTCATATTCAAGACTCCTTTTTTATTGAGTGTGACTTCTCTCATAAACCGCAGCCGCGATGCACCAGATCACGATTGCGCTGTTCGTGCTGCTTTGGCTCATTACGGACATCCATGTGGCGGCGGGCACCTGCATGGCCTGTGCAATATCGGGAACAGCAACCAGCAGAAGATTCCATGTGACCGGATGGAAAACGAGCATCCACCTGGGATAACGGGTTTTACCGGCAAGCAGCATCACGAAATGGATCCCAAAAAACAATAGCATCGGAACATACATGGGGAGAATTGCGGGGAGCATGTCATCTTGATAGGCTGTGACCGCCACGATGGCAGCTTCTTCTCCGATGCGCGGACCCAGATAGGTGGTGAACCACGCCATGGTTGCCACCCAGGTATGGATAGTCAGCGCCACTGCAACGGTGAAAATTCCGCACAGGTACTGAACGGACTTTGTTTTCCTATACTTTGCGTCAATGTCCGCATTCAGTGCTTTTACTACGAAGTAATAGAGAAAGCCGCCGACCGCTCCCAGCCCAACAGTAAGCACAGGCTTCCACAGCCCATAAGAGCCGGACAGATAATAGGCTCTGTTGAAAAGGCCAGTGTCGGTTTGCTGAAGTGGAATGCACCCCAGCAGCCAATCGCCAGCCGACATCAGAGCAGCGCCAATCGCACCGAGTATGCAGCCTCGGAGGAACTTTTCACTCGTTTCCATCTCTCTCACCTCCAATTGCAGTTCGTAATTCTGCTTTTCATTTGGGCAATTTCCTCCTTCTTAGAAGATCAAAACGACAATACCGCCGACAATTGCCGCTCCCGCAACCCAGATCAGCGCCAGTATGCTTCGCTTTTTCAGCACCTGCCTCCAGGTCTGCACGAACGGCGCATCTTCAAGCCCTGGCAGCACCCAAAATCGGCTGTGCCCGACCCATAGCTTGTCGATTACAACGCCATCGTAAACATTCATGACCTCAAGAAACAGCAGCGCCTGCCAATAGGCTTCACCAAAGGTAGAAGCCCTGTTCCACATACCAATAATCAGCACAAGAGCAGCAAACATCACGACGTAAAACGAAATCATAAAGCGCTTTCGTTTCCGGTTCATTGTATTGCGGTCGATCAGTCCCAGCTCAATGGCTTGGTCCTGCACCGTCTTGGGATAAAAGTACAGTCCATTGACCGCCCCGCCGATCACAGCGATTTTTACCATTGCGGTAAACAGCAGGCAATAAATCAACAATTGCAGTATGATCATTGTTTTTCCCTCCTCAGTCTGCGTGCGAATCGGGCATCTGGCATCATCGCGGTGTAGCAGATTCCTTGTTTTCCCTCCTGCTGAAGCTGTTTGATATGGTCTTCTGTTGTTTTTCTTTTTTCATGCAGGACTTCTTTTATCGTACTCATTGAATTTCTTCAGCTTTCCATTCATTTTCATTTTTCTCGCTATATTTATTCGTGACGCGGGTACCTGATCAAATCATACAGCTTGCCAAACGCGCCAAGCTCGTGCGTTCCGGCCAGTTCCATGCCTAGATGTACATATTTGTCGCACTTAGATTTTGCATCCGTTTCCAGAATCACCGGCACGCCCAGCCGGTCGCCCTCAGCAAAGGCAAGGTCCAGCACCTTTCGCATATAGCCCTGCCCCTGATACTGTTCCCGCACACAGACAAGTCCAACGAAAATGTAGGGCTTCTTTTCCTTGTCCATGCGGTCTTGCAGGGAAGCGCCGCCCCGCTTGATGGCGATACCAAATTGCAGAAGGCGCTTCAAGGTGGAGTTGTGCAGCATTCCGCAGGCGATGGGGCACATCGTCTTGAGCCCCATCTTCTCCTTCGGCAGCTTGTAGGCGATATAGCCCTCGCCCCGCTCGCCGGTGGTGTGCAGAAAGCCGCCCCGCAGCACCCCGCGCACATAGGCGCAGATATAGTTTGCCGTGGCTTCTTTCCCGGAAAAGGCAGCGGACATTCCCGTTTCCTCTCCGTAGTCGTAATAGCCGAAAGCGTGACCGATATCATGGATGGATTTTTCGTCCAATGTTGTAACTTTCATTGTATTTCACTTTCCTGATTCTTCAGCACATCTCTCTGTTCCGCCATCCGTCAGAAAGCGTTCCAGCTCCGATGCAAGCAGCGCCGGATGATTGATGATCTCACCATGACCAAAACCGGGGAAGCAGCGGACGATCAGACCCGGATATGCCTTCCGCAGTCGCTGGATGGCCTTTTTCATATGCCCTTCTTTTTCTCCGTACCAGCAGGCGACCTTTGCATCGGGCTGTACCGGAAAGTCCGTCCGATAGAGATAAAGCCCTGCCTCCCAAGTGGCCCGGACGGATTCCAAACTGATATGATCCGGGATACGGCGGAGCATGGTCTGCATTCCCTGCTCCGTCTGCCCCATAAAGCGCAACGCCCATGCAGGCATATACTTTTCGTGTGCCGTTCGATACTGCTTTTGCGGCATAACCTTCAAAATCAGTCGATTCAGCACGCCAAAACCCAGTTACTCCGGCCCGCTGAGGATCATTCGACCGATTTGAATGTTTGGGGAAGCCTTCAGAAAAATAGCCGGTGCGCAGCCCAGCGACTCTGCATAAAGCAGGTTCAGCCGTCCGTCCAGTTCTTTTTCAATATATTCCGCCAGCTTGTCCGCCTGAGCCTGAGCGGTCGTGTAGGTCGTTTCGCCTGTTCCGTCAAAGCCGTCGAAACTGACGGCATACACGCAGAATTTCTTTTCCAGCAGCGGGATCAGATTCTCAAACTGCCGCCAGCACATAAGATTTCCGTGCAGCAGCATAATGGTCTTTCCTTGTCTATTGCCGAATCGTTTGATGTCCATACCAATCTGCCTCCCGGCTATTTTTCGACCTTCATGCAAAAGTCGCAGCGGTCATCGCCGCGCCCCAGCGTTTTTGTTCGATGCCAAATGAGCTTCGGATGAAGACCGGTGTAGCTGATGTCGTCGCTGTCGCAAAAGCAGCAGCACAGCTCAGGACATCCGTATGCCACGCATGTATCATGATATGGACATTTCATCATATCCACACGCCATATACCGTTGCCGACCTGCAGCTCCTTTGAGTCAAAGCCCGCCGCCGGGCCAAAACGCTCCGTGTGGATTTGACAAAAACGCCGGGGACAAGGCGGTAAAGCCCCGGTATGTGCAGCAGGGCGGCAAGCTGTTTGTGGCTCGTTCTCGCCAGTTGCTCCACATAGCCGTGAACGGTTTGCAGTGCTTCTTCTTTCGGCATGACCCGCTGCAAGGTTTCGTAGGCCGCAATGCCCGGTAAGATTTGCCGCTTGAGGTGGTACCGCTTTTCCTTGCTTGCATCTGCATTTTCAGCCAGCAGCACATTCAACCGCGCATCAAAAAATGCATTCAGCTCCTTGGCCTGCGAGGGAAAGCACTGTGCCGCAGTCTCCCGAAAATCACGGGAGAGATAGGTTTCCTTCATCGTCTTGCCTCCGTCCCAGCTTTCACGAAGCCCTTCTTTTTATACCCGCAGTCGCAGTATGGGCCGCCGGAGGCGAGAGTGTACTGCCGCACAAAATCAGTCGCGCCGCCCGACTCGCTCATGGTGTAGTCTAGACGGCACAGCGCGGGAGTGAGGTCATATAGCCCCAGCTTTTTCATCAGCACACAGATGCCGCATTTGGTAAAGCGTCCCTCGTAGCCGCTGCCGTCGGGATATTCGTAAAACTCCATGTTCCACGAATATGGGTTGCGGTCGGCGGCTTTCAAGGTGGCGGTCGCCTTCATGCCGGAAATATCTTTGGGGGTAAACTTGTTTTTTCCGCTCTTGCGGCAAAACCATTTCATCGGCTTTGTCATCATGGCCTTCGCGTAATACTCCGTCAGTCGCTCCACATCCGGGCGCTCCGGCATGGAGAGAATAAACGCACCGATCATTGCGCAGTTGACGATGTTCATCTTGAAGCGATCCGCTTTTTCAAACTCCGGCAGGTCTGCAATGATTGCTTTGTATTTCGGCTTTGCTTTTTTCGTGATCGCTTGTGCCGCATCGGCATCATAGCCGAATACTACCGTCAGCTGTTTTTGGAATGAGCCTGCAAACATAGTCCACATGCCGAAAGGCATTCCCAAATAGGTCACTTTTTGTCCCTCCAATCGCATATCACGCGGGTCATGCGGCGGTCAATGTCAATGCGAGCCGTTTTACACTCCCTGGGATATTTCTTCGCAGCGCTGAACGCCAGCTTGACAAACAGTGCCGAGCCGACGGGAAGCATGGTCTTGAGCATACCGTCGGGGAAAACAAAATGCGTGCCGTGCTCATATACGACCGCCTCGACTTCGCAGGAGTGCGGTTTCTCCGCAAGGCGTTTTTCCATGCGGCGGATATATTTTGCGGTGTCCCAAAGTGCGTCGTCCTCTGCGCCGACAAGAAACAGCTTGCCGCGGATATTCTCGACCTTTATGAATTCCTCCTCGGTAATCGGGTGCGCCGCTTCAGAGTCGTCAAACAGCTTGCGGGAGGCAATCATATTGCCGGTGCGTTTGGACTCCTCCGAGATTATGCGCCAATAGTCAGGGTGCTGATAGCAAAACGGCATATAGGGTAGCGGCTTGCCCTTGTAGGAAAAGAGTGATTCCCCCTCGATAGGCCATTCCTTGCAGCCGTCCTTTTTGCCCTGCATGAAGCCCTGCCACACAAAGTCACTGGGCGTCATTGCGATGCTTAGAGAGATATCGCCAAATAGCGAAGCCGCCGTCAGGGCGAGAGTTCCAGTCGTTGATGCCCCCGCAATGCCTATCTTTGCGTTGCCGTGCGATTTGAGCCATGTAATTGCTTTTTCGATGCGCTCAAGCGGATAGTTGTGATGGCCGTAGTCCTTTTTGCCGGGCGACATGGTCAATACGTTCACGCCGAGGCGAAGCAACCACTTCACCGCAGAGCGTGCCATATAATCCTCGGGGTCGTCACCGAGCATGGCGATGACCGCACAGTTCGAGCCGTCCTTGCACACCCAATATGCGCCGTAAAATCCATCGCCTTTAATGTCAAAGTGAATGTGTTTCATTTAAAATGCCTCTTTCAAAAGTTGATTTTCACAATCTGCATTTTCATCATTTCGGCATCGGCCTTTGCAAGAAAGTGGAAAAAGCCGCTGACGGAAGGGTCTTTCAGGTCACTGTACTGTCATAATTGCCGCCAGCACCGCCGCTATGACTGCCATACCTACCGTGCCGAAAAGCCACTTTTTCTGCTTGTCTTTTGCGGTGATGTACGGCTTTAGATCTTCTGTTCCGGGGATCGTCCATGCGTTCGTGTGCCCCACCCAATAGCCGTCAACCAACAGGCGATCCATGAGATTCATAACGGACAAGATGACGAGTAACTGCCAGAAACCCTGAACAAAGCCCTTTGCACCGTTTATCCCATAGACACAGACCAGCACATAGCTGATATAGCCGGGGACGCAGACGGCTTTGAACAGCAGACTGTTGCGTCGGATGCGTTCCGGGCTTGTAAGCTCCAGTTTTACGCACCGCTGCCGCACTGCCGGGCTGTAAAGATGCACCATCCCAACAGCCCCCTTACGGATGCCCACGGCACAGACAAGAACCAGCAGAACTCCCAACCCAAGACCTTCCAGAATCACCTGTAAGAGCATTCCCGGTTCCTCCTGTATCCGTTTTCGTCCCGGTATTCGGGATGTTCCTTTACGTATGGATCCTTATCGCCGCAGATGGTGTAGTCACACCGGCAGCCGTCCACGCAGGTGGTCGTCCGCACGAGCTTGGCGTGAAGCAGCTCCATCGCTGCAAAATCCACATTGCACAGGGCGGGCATAATCTCTGTAAGGCCGTTTCTGATAGCAAATTCCGCTGCGGGACAGGCGGTAAATT
>OJPO01000798.1_pt1 | contig 15132 bp, 8 predicted proteins | sample 1598541 | NCBI WGS metagenome assembly OJPO01 (sample SAMN03922453, study PRJEB24848) | human gut metagenome | isolation source: stool sample | host: Homo sapiens | place: Germany | collected 2009-11
CTCGCAGAAACTGACTGAGATAAATCTCAATCATTTCTTTGGCTTAAAGTCTGAGTACTTCCGATTTTTTTGCGTTTCCATGAAGAAACTGCATTTTTCAGAAGCACCCACACTTATCGGTTCGTCTGTTTCAGATTTTTAAAGAGCGTTTGTTGCCGTTTCGTCGGCGACAAGGTTGCGTATATTACACAACCGAATTTTGTTTTGCAAGTCCGTTGGAAAATTTTTTTGTTTTCTTTCGGCTTTGCGCCTTCGTCTTAACGGCGAAGGGTGCGCATTATGCAGACTCTTTTAGTCTCTGTCAACTCCCTGCGATAATTTCGCCTGTCAAATCTTTTCTCAGCCCGAAGGTGTTCACTCATGCTGCGCTACGACATCAGTCCTCTGGATCCTGAAGCTCATCTTTTCATTATCGGCATCACTGTCTCAGATCCCACGCCCAACGAACAGTTTCTGAGGCTTCCCGCCTGGATTTCCGGCTCTTACCTTGTGCGTGACTTTGCTGGAAACGTACAGAACGAGAGAGCCGACATTGCCGGGCGTCCCGTTCCGATGGACAAAGTCGACAAGAGCACGTGGCGCATTCCCACCAAGGGCATCAAGGATGGTGAGGTACTGCACGTTTTCTACGAAGTCTGGGCATTTGACAATTCCGTACGGACCGCCTACCTCGATGAATGCCGCGGATTTTTCAATCCCGGCTGCGTGTTTATGGAAGTGCTCGGCATCAAACCGGAAAAGAAAATTTCCGTCATGATCCGTCAGCCCGAGGATCAGACGCGTGCCGAACAATCTGACTGGAGTGTGGCCACCGCGTTAAAGCGGGCAAAAGGGACGGAGCGCTTCGGCTGGGGACTTTATGAAGCCAGCGACTACGATGAGCTCATTGACAGCCCCGTTGAACTCGGCACCTTTACCGCCGTCACCTTTAAGGCGCACGGCACAAGGCACGATGTTGTTTTTTCCGATACACCGGTCAACTTCGACATTGAAAAAACCATGGAAGACATGCGGGCCATCTGCGAGCATGAAATCGCCTTTTGGGACCCTGAGAGCAAAAAAGCGCCGATGCGCGAGTATGTCTTTTTAGTCAATGTCACCAGCGCCTCCTACGGCGGGCTGGAGCACCGTGCAAGTACGGCATTGCAGATTCCGGCGCGCTGTCTGCCGTCCGTACACGACAAGTCCCGCACCGAAGACTATGTACAGTTTCTCGGACTTGTGGCACACGAATACTTCCATACCTGGAACGTCAAACGCATCAAACCCGCCGAATTCACCGATATCGACTTCAGCACCGAAATACCGACAGAACTGCTCTGGTTCTTTGAAGGGTTCACAAGCTACTACGATGATCTCATCGTGCGGCGCTGCGGTCTCACGGATAACGACGGTTACGCCAAGCTTCTCACTTCAGTAGTCCGCTCCGTTCTTGAAACCAATGCGCAGACAGTGCAGACGCTCGCTCAGGCAAGTTTTGACACCTGGATCAAGTTCTACAAGCCTTCCGCCAATACCGCAAACGCCAATGTTTCCTACTACCGTCAGGGGGCATTGGCTGCCTGGGTCATTGATGCCGCAATCCGCGCAGAAAGTAAGGGAGCAGCCTCTCTTGACGATGTGATGCGGGCTCTCTGGCAGCAGTTCTGTGAAGCCGGCAAAGACTACGCAGGGCTTACGGAAGAAACATTTCTTGAGACAGTGGCTGAAACAACCGGATGTGACCTCACGGATCTCATCGGAAAGCTTATCCACACCACGGAGCGCCCCGACTATCAGAAGCTGCTGAAACCCCTCGGAGTTACCTTTGAAGAAACAAAAACCGATACGGTGAGAAGTCTGCTCGGTCTTTCAGGCATCGGTTCGGAAGCCGGTTTTACCGTGAAAAACGTCTACGACAAGGAAGCCGCTCAGTGGGCCGGCATTTCCGCCGGTGATGTCCTTATTGCCCTGGACGGCGTGAGGATCAAAAACAACAATCTCGAAAAGCTGCTTACACGCTACGGTGAAGGCGATGAGATGGTGGTGCACGCCTTCCGGGATGATGCGCTGATGGTCTGGGCACTGCTGCTCGGGCACTCTCAGCCGTGCCGCTCGACGGTGTCACTGAAAAAACCGACTGCCCTCGGTAAAAAGTGGCTTGAAGCCTGACGGAACGATCCGCATCTGAAGCGGGAAAAAATCTCCCGCTTCAGACGCGGTGACTGCGGTCAGATCAGGCTGCTTCCTGCTGAGGCTGAGAAAGATACCTGTCAACGGCGTCAGCACAGCGCAGACCTTCGCGCAGGGCTCTCACCACAAGCGACTGTCCGCTGCGGGTATCGCCGCAGGCAAAGACTCTCGCGTCCGACGTGACAAAGGGGTTCATCCCGTTTTCCGGCTGCGCCAAAGCGTTGCCGCGGGCGTCCTTTGCCAGAGCAAAGGCATCAAGCAGCCCCTGAGAGGGCTGCGTAAAGCCCATCGCCAGAAAGACACGCTGCGCGGGAATTTCAAAGGCACTGTCAGGAACCTCCTTCGGCGTAAAGCGCCCTGTGGCCGGATCCTTTGCCCATTCAATCTTCACGCAGCGCACTGCACGGACATTGCCTTTGTCATCAAGAAGGATTTCCTTGGTGGAGGTCTGCCACATCCGCTCACAGCCCTCTTCGTGCGAGGTAGAGGTTCTCAGAATGCGGGGCCACTCGGGCCAGGTCGCTTCCTTATCCTCTTTTTCGGGCGGCATCGGCATCAGGTCGAGCTGATAGATCTTGCCCGCCCCCTGGCGGCGCGCCGTTCCGACGCAGTCGCTGCCGGTATCACCGCCGCCGATCACAACAACGTCGCAGCCGGCACAGTCAACCGCCGTTTTCTTTACTTCACCGGCAACCTGACGGTTCTGTTCCTGCAGCAGATCCAGCGCAAAGTAAACACCCTTGCCGTCTCTGCCGGGAACATTAAGGTCACGCGGCGTTTCTGATCCGCAGGCAAGCACCACGGCATCAAACTGCGCAAGCAGTGTTTTTGCCTGCACAAATTTGCGCACCGCACTGTGAATCCCTTTTTCGAATTCGCGCACTCCGACGGCCGTATTCATCTCAAAGCGCACCCCCTCTTCCTGCATCTGAGAAAGGCGCTTATCGATGAGATCCTTCGTGAGCTTAAAGTCGGGAATACCGTAACGCAGCAGACCGCCCGCCTTGGGTGCCTTATCAAAGAGCACGACATCGTGTCCGGCACGGACCAGGCGCTGGGCGCAGGCCATGCCGGCGGGGCCGCTGCCCACCACCGCAACCGATTTTCCGGTCTTTGCCAGCGGCGGCAGAGGCTTCACCCAGCCCGCTTTCCATGCTCTGTCGATAATTGCGCGTTCAATCGTCTTGATGCCGACAGCAGCATCCTCCATCAGATACTGCGTGCAGCCGGGCTCACAAAGGGCCGGACACACGCGGCTGGTGAATTCCGGAAAGGGATTCGTGGTCGTCAGGCACTCCCAGGCGGAGTGCCACTTACCCTCACGGACGAGGAGATTGAAATCAACTGGACGGTTGTGCAGCGGACACATCGCCGAACAATAAGGCGTACCGCAGTGCAGGCAGCGCCGGCTCTGCTGATTCACGCTTTTTTCATCAAGCGCAATCGTGAAATCACGGAAATGCTGAATGCGCTTTTCAACGGGCTCATGTCCGAACTCAATACGCACGAGCTTATTCTGTTTTGTTTCTTTAACCGGGATCATCCGTTTGTCTCCTTATTTGGCACGTGCCTGCAGAACTTCGCGATACTGCAGCGGAATCACTTTCACAAAGCGGGCTCTGGAACTGGCCCAGTTTCTGAGCAGCTCTTCAGCCAGAGCCGATCCCGTGTATTTGAGGTGATTGCCGATAAGGCGGCGCAGAATTTCTTCGTCGCTTTGTCCCATATGCCAGGTTTCGGACGAACTCATGCGTGCCTGCTCCTCAGAGCTCACAACACGTTCAAGCGCAACCATGGACGTGTTGCAGTGCGCTTCAAAGTCCCCGTTTTCATCGAACACGTAGGCGACGCCGCCCGACATACCGGAAGCAAAATTGCGGCCGGTTTTACCGAGCACGACAACAGTGCCACCTGTCATGTATTCGCAGCCGTGGTCGCCGGTCCCTTCGACGACGGCTTCCGCGCCCGAAAGGCGCACGGCAAAGCGTTCACCGGCAACGCCGTTAAAGTAGGCCTCGCCGGAAGTCGCGCCGTAAAGCGTCGTATTGCCTGCAATCATGTTCTGACGACGGTCGCCGTGGAAGTCCGCCGGCGCACGCACGATGATGCAGGCGCCGGAAAGGCCCTTACCGACATAGTCATTGGCTTCACCCACGAGGTCAAGCGTCATACCGCGGCAGGCAAAGGCTCCGAAAGACTGGCCGGCCGTGCCGTGAAATTCCAGATGCACCGTATCGTCAGGCAGTCCCTCGGCGCCGTAACGGCGCACGATCTCGGCTGAAATCTGCGTGCCTGCCGTACGGTTGACGTTGCAGATATCCGTGGTGAGCGTCACGGCTTCACCTGCCTCAATGGACTTCAGAAGCTTCGGCAAAAGCCGTGCGTCAAGCGAAATCTCCAGCTTGTGATCCTGGCCGCTTGTATGACGGATATGCTCCGCAACCGTATCCGGACGGTAAAGCAGACGGTTGAGGTCAATGCCTTCAAGTTTGGGATTGCCTTCGGGCAGCGCCTGCTCCAGCAGATCACTGCGGCCGATCAGATCCTCGAACCGGGCAATGCCGAGGCTTGCCATGATCTCGCGGACTTCTTCAGCAACAAAGAAGAAATAATTCACAACGCTCGAGGGCTTACCCTTAAAGCGCTTTCTGAGTTCAGGATCCTGTGTAGCGATACCGACCGGGCAGGTGTTGAGATGGCACTGACGCATCATCAGACAGCCCTCCACCACCAGCGGTGCCGTTGCAAAGCCGAATTCATCGGCCCCGAGAAGCGCTCCGATCACCACGTCGCGCCCGGTCTTTATCTGACCGTCGACCTGCACCACCACGCGGTCGCGCAGATGATTGAGCACGAGCGTCTGCTGCGTCTCAGACAGACCGAGTTCCCAGGGGCTGCCCGCGTGCTTAACAGAAGAAATGGGGCTTGCCCCCGTGCCGCCGTCGTGGCCGGCGATCACGATGTGATCGGCCTTGGCTTTGGCCACACCCGCAGCCACCGTACCCACGCCGTTTTCGCTTACGAGCTTGACGGAAATATCTGCCCGGCTGTTGGCGTTTTTCAGATCGTGGATAAGCTGCGCTAGATCTTCGATCGAGTAAATATCATGATGCGGAGGGGGCGAAATCAGTCCCACGCCGGGAACGGAGTAACGCATCTCGGCGATGTACTCCGTCACCTTGTGCCCGGGCAGCTGACCGCCTTCACCGGGCTTAGCCCCCTGCGCCATCTTGATCTGAATCTGGTCGGCACTGATCAGGTACTGCTCCGTCACGCCGAAACGGCCGGAGGCGACCTGCTTGATGCGGCTTCTGAGACTGTCGCCCTTTTCAAGCGGCACCTCCGCCACAATGCGGTCCTTACCGAGAATATCCGCAAGCGTCTGGCCTGCCTTTACCGGGCTCTTGCCGAGACGCAGTTCCTCGGTGTAACGGCGCGGATCTTCACCGCCTTCGCCGGTATTGGACTTACCGCCAATGCGGTTCATTGCCACAGCCAGTGTTGCGTGAGCTTCCGCGGAAATCGACCCAAGCGACATGGCGCCCGTGGCAAAGCGGCGGACAATGTCCTTTGCCGGTTCCACCGACTCGAGCGGAATCGGCGTACGGCCTTCGGTCTTAAAGCGCAGCAGGCCGCGCAGCGTCATCTGACGGCGGCTCTGGTCGTTGATGATGCGGGCGTATTCCTGATAGGTCTTGTAATTCTTTTCACGCGACGCTTTCTGCAGTTTGACGATCGCCTGAGGCGTCCACATGTGCTCTTCGCCTTCAGCGCGCCACGCGTACTGTCCGCCCACGTCAAGTTCACCCTTGGCGTCCGGATTAATGCCGTAAGCGGCGGCGTGCTTGTCAACGGCTTCCTGCATGACGTCAAAAAGCCCGAGACCCTCAATACGCGAGGGAGTTCCGCGGAAATACCGTTCCACGAAACTGCTCTTTAAGCCGACGGCTTCAAAAATACGGGCACCGCGGTAGCTCATCAGGGTGGAAATACCCATCTTTGCCATGACTTTGGTGAGACCCTTGCCGACCGCCTTAATGTAGTGCGCAACGGCTTCATCGGCTGACGTGCCGCGAAGCGCCGCACCGGCTCTGAGCGTTGCCAGCGCCAGAAACGGATGAACGGCTTCCGCTCCGTACCCCATCAGCAGCGCCACGTCATGCGTTTCCATTACGGCGCCCGAATCAACCACAAGACCCACGTCAGTGCGCATGCCTTCACTGATCAGGTGCTGATGCAGCGCGCTCACCGCAAGCAGCACCGGAATTGCCACACGGTCGCGGCTTACGGCACGGTCAGAGACGATGAGGATGTTAAAGCCCATCTTGACGGCGTCGACAGCCTGCGCGCAGATGCCGGCAAGGCTTGCCTCAACACCGGCCTTACCCCAGGAAGCCGGATAAGTGATGTCAAGCGTCTTGCTGCGGAACTTACCGTCGGTGTAGTCGGCGATATCGTGGAGCTTGGCCATATCGCGTTCCGTGAGAATGGGCTGCGGAACCTCGATACGGCGCGGCGGATTGACGTTGTTGACGTCAAGCAGATTGGGCTTGGGTCCGATAAAGCTGATGAGACTCGTGACAAGCTCCTCCCGGATCGGGTCAATCGGAGGATTGGTGACCTGAGCAAAAAGCTGCTTGAAGTAGTCAAAAAAGGACTCGCTCTTTTTGGAAAGAACAGGAAGCGCCGCATCGTTACCCATACTGCCGATCGGTTCCTGCCCCTTTTCAGCCATGGGCATCAGGATGAGATCGATGTCTTCCTGCGTGACGGCAAAAGCCTTCTGCAACTCAAAAAGCCGTTCAGCCGGCAACACTGCTTCTTCAGGCGTGCCCGCCTTGTTTTCCAGATCCCCGAGGCGCAGATTAAGGCGCTCAACCCATTCGCGGTAGGGCTTGGCAAGCACTGACTGATTTTTGATTTCAGCGTCTTCAATGATGCGCCCCTGCACCGTATCGATCAAAAGCATCTTGCCGGGCTCAAGACGCCACTTACGGCGGATCCGGCTCTCGGGGACCTTCACGGTCCCGGCTTCACTTGCCAGAATCAGCGTATCTTCATCCGTGAGCATATAGCGCGCCGGACGCAACCCGTTTCGGTCAAGCGCCGCACCGATCTGCACACCGTCGGTAAAGACAATCGCCGCAGGTCCGTCCCAGGCTTCCATCATCGGCGCGTAGTAGGCATAAAACGCCTGGCGGTCCGGATCCATCGTGCTTGCTTTTTCCCAGGGCTCAGGCACAAGCATCATCATGGCCTGCGATAGCGAATAGCCCGACATCACGAGAAGTTCCAGGGCGTTATCAAGACAGGCCGTGTCAGACTGCCCCTCGTAGATAAGCGGCGTGAGCTTTCGGACGTCCTTGCCGAGAACCGGCGACTCCCACGTGTTTTCGCGGGCCCGAATCCAGTTGTAGTTGCCCTTGACGGTATTGATTTCGCCGTTATGGGCGATGTAGCGGTACGGATGAGCAAGTTCCCAGGAGGGGAAGGTATTGGTTGAGAAGCGCTGGTGCACGACGGCAATTGCGGACTTCACCTTGGGGTTTTGCAAATCCGTGTAGTACTGCCCCACCTGATCGGCAAGCAGCAACCCCTTGTAAACCACGGTGCGGGTGCTCATCGAGGGCACGAAATATTCCCGCCCGTGAGTGAGGTTGAGTGCCTTGATGCGGTGAGAAGCCGCCTTACGGATCACGTAGAGCTTTCGTTCAAGAGCATCCTGCACCATAACGTCCGGTCCGCGCCCGATAAAGATCTGACGGATGACGGGCGCGCTTTTGCGGACGGTCTCGCTCATGCGCATCGTGTCATCGACAGGCACATCGCGCCAGCCGAGAACAACCTGCCCCTCGCTGCGCACTGTTCTTTCAAGCTCCTGCTCGCAGGCAGCTCTTGAAGCCCTCTCGCGCGGCAGAAAAATCATGCCGACGCCGTAATCCCCGGGCGCAGGCAGCTCCACCGACTGCCTGGCCATTTCCTCACGGTAAAAGGCATCCGGAATCTGAATCAGAATACCGGCGCCGTCACCGCACAGGGGATCGGCACCCACGGCGCCGCGGTGATCAAGATTGCGCAAAATCCCCAGAGCCTGCTCAATGACGTCGTGTGACACGCGTCCCTTGATGTTGGCCACAAATCCGACACCGCACGCATCATGCTCCTCACTGCGACGGTACAACCCCTTTTCCTCAGCAATCCTGACGGCCTGCTGCTGCGTCGCTGACATTTGACTGTGCCCCCTGTCTTGTTTGAATTGTCTGTCCGTGAGCCGCCGCAAAACGGGCCGGGCTCCGTCCTTTTTGAATAACCATATTGCAACAGGTGATGCTGCGATAAATGCCGGGCAGCAGTATTTCGACACACAATCCCCTATATACGGGATGGCAATCTGCCTAATTTTTTCCTTTTTTCTTAAGGTATTGAAATTAGAAAGCGTTGTTTTTTGACAAAACAGCGACAAAAAAAACCTTCTCCGGCCGCGACCTCAAAGGTTCTCCGGAGAAGGTTTTTCGGCGGCTTCCGCAAGCCCGGGCAACTAAACCCAGCCGCAGCGCTTCATCGTCTTAAAAACAAGTTCAGGCTGCACTGTCTGGATCTGCGTGTCCCCGATGCGGTTCATCACAACAAAACGGATCACGCCGGCAAGCGACTTCTTGTCCCCCTGCATGGCCTTATAAGCCGCCTCCTGACTGATTCCGGGAATTTCAACGGGCAAACCGCTTGTGGCAACAAGCTTTCTCACCCGCTCTACGTCAGCCGGGCCGATGTTGCCGAGTTCCTCGCTCAGAACAGCCGCCATGACGATACCGGTTCCGACAGCCTCACCGTGCAGCCAATGGCCGTAACCGGAGAGCTTTTCAACGGCGTGACCGAACGTGTGTCCGAGATTAAGTTTGGCTCTCACGCCGGATTCCCGCTCATCTTCATGTACGATCTCCGCCTTCATGCGGCAGCAGCGCGCGACCACCTCCGAAACAACATCCGTGTCAAGCGCCCTGAGCGCCGGCATCACTTTTTCCAGTGTTTCGACAAACGTCTCGTCTCCCAGAAAACCGTACTTGATGATTTCGGCAATGCCGGCACTGATCTGCCGCTCGGGTAGTGTTTTCAAAACATCCGTATCAATCAGCACGGATCCCGGCTGATGAAATGCACCGATCAGATTTTTCCCCGCAGGAACGTTGACTCCGGTCTTGCCGCCCACACTGCTGTCAACCTGTGCCAAAAGTGTTGTCGGGACCTGAATAAAACGGATACCGCGCATCCAGATTGCCGCGGCAAACCCGGCCATATCCCCCACAACACCGCCGCCCAAAGCCACGATGACGCTGTGACGGTCAAGTCCGGCCTCTGCCGCCGCCGTCAGAATCTGATTCAGGTGCCCGAGATCCTTAAATTCCTCACCGTCGGGAAGCTCACAAACTGAAAACGGAATTTCTGTCTGAGCAACCGATGCTGCCGCCTTTTGCGCGTAAAGAGGCCCGACGGTTGTGTTCGTGACGATCAGAGCCCTGGTTGCTTTGAGGCGCTGCAGTTCTGCTCCGAGCATCGATAAGGTGCCCGAACCGATATGAATCGGATAGGAGCGCTCAGCCAAATCCACAACATAAGTAATCACGATTGTTTCTCCCGTTTGTCTTTGCCGAGTCTTTTCTCAGCCTCCCGGACAACGTCCTGCACTTCCTTCATTGCGAGAATTCTGTCAGCCACAACCTCAGGATGCGTGCGTGTGGTGCTCACCTCAACGTCGCTTACCTCAGCGTAGACCGGTTCTCTTGCCAGCATCAGCTCCCGGATTTTTGCCACCGGATCCTCGGACCTCAAAAGCGGTCGTGTCGTGTCAAAGCGTGTTCTTTCCAAAACGTCAGAGACCGTTGAGAGAAGCCTCACCACCAGGCCGCGCTTTAAAAGTTTTCTGTTGACTTCAAAAAGCGGGGCACCTCCGCCCATGGCGACAATGCAGCCGGGGCGGATCGTGAGTTCCGCCATCATTTCCGTTTCACGGCGGCGGAAACCCGCTTCCCCTTCCTTCTCAAAGATTTCAGCCACCGTCACGCCGGTACGCCGTTCGACTTCCCTGTCCACGTCAAAAAAGTCCCAGCCGAGCCTGGCGGCAAGCGCCTTACCGACCGTGCTTTTTCCGCTGGCCATCATGCCGATCAGAAACAGTGCTGACGGTTTATGTGTGTTTTCCTGCATCTTCAGACAGTTTTTTCTTTGTTGTCCGGACGAAAGATTATATGGACGGGCCGCCGCCCGCACCCGAATCCTCCGGATAGCCTCGCCTTATAATGCCGCATCCCGCGGGTACGCAGTTGATACGGCGCGTTTTTTAAGTTGCCGGCGCCCCCGGTTCCGACGGACTTCAACCTCACTTAATTTTTCGCCATGAATGCTTATCCTAAGTATGTCGTTGCCGACATGAACCTGGCCGACTGGGGCCGCAAGGAAATCGCCATTGCCGAGACTGAAATGCCCGGCCTGATGGCAATCCGCAAGGAGTATGCCGGTCAAAAACCGCTGGCCGGCGCCCGTATTTCCGGTTCTCTTCACATGACCATTCAGACGGCGGTACTCATTGAAACACTCACGGCTTTGGGTGCTGAGGTCCGCTGGGCTTCCTGCAACATCTTCTCCACGCAGGACCATGCAGCGGCCGCGATCGCCGCTGACGGCGTGTCGGTGTTTGCCGTCAAGGGTGAGTCGCTCAACGACTACTGGGAATACACCCACCTCATCTTTGAGTGGGATGACGAAGGCTTTTCCAACATGATCCTCGACGACGGCGGTGACGCGACGCTTCTGCTGCACTTGGGTGTTAAGGCTGAAAAGGATCCTTCCGTTGTGGCGCAGCCCGCAAGCGAAGAGGAAACCGCGCTTTTTGCGGCCGTCAAACGCCACCTGGCCGCAGATCCCCACTGGTACTCCAAGCGCATGGCGCACATCAAGGGCGTGAGCGAGGAAACAACCACGGGCGTGCACCGTCTCTATCAGATGGCTGCCCGCGGCGAACTGAAGTTTCCCGCCATCAACGTCAACGACTCCGTCACCAAGTCCAAGTTTGACAACCTCTACGGCTGCCGTGAATCGCTCGTTGACGGCATCAAGCGCGCCACGGACGTCATGGTCGCAGGCAAAGTGGCCGTTGTTGTCGGTTACGGTGACGTGGGTAAGGGCTGTGCGCAGGCACTGCGCGCGCTTTCAGCTCAGGTCTGGGTGGTTGAAATCGACCCGATCTGCGCACTTCAGGCCGCCATGGAAGGCTACCGTGTGGTGACAATGGACTGGGCCTGTGACAAGGCCGACATCTTCGTTACCGCCACCGGCAACTACCACGTCATCACCCATGACCATATGATCAGGATGAAGGATCAGGCCATTGTCTGCAATATCGGTCACTTTGACAGTGAAATTGATGTTGCCTCGATGCGTGCCTACCCCTGGGAAAACATCAAACCTCAGGTCGACCACATCCGTCTGCCTTCCGGCAACTCCATCATTCTTCTGGCCGAAGGCCGTCTTGTGAATCTGGGCTGCGCCACGGGGCATCCCTCTTATGTGATGTCAAGCTCCTTTGCCAACCAGGTGCTCGCTCAGATTGAGCTCTTCGAACACACCGACAAGTATCCGGTCGGCGTGTACGTGCTGCCCAAGATTCTTGATGAAAAAGTGGCGCGTCTGCAGCTCACCAAACTCAACGCGGAACTTTCTGTTCTCACGCAGAAGCAGGCTGACTACATCGGTGTGAAGGTCGAAGGTCCTTATAAGAGCGAAAACTACCGCTACTGATGCTGCGTTCGGGCTGCCCGCGCCTGCGCGCAGCCCGTGAGCGCTTGTTCCCAAGGGCGTTGCGAAGGATCTCAGAGAGCCTTTACAACGCCCTTTTCTGTTGCCGTCCAACCAAAGGCAACATCATGGGGCTCCGAGGCAAAGGCATCCGTTAAAAGTGCTTCATACCCGACCGCAACGGTCTGCGGCGCCGCAGCACGCACCTGCGGCAGCATCAGATACCGGTCGAAAAAACCCTTGCCGTTACCGAGCCTGAAGCCCCGACGGTTAAAAGCAACGCAGGGCGAAAAAATCACATCCGGAAAAACTTCCGCGGTCTCCCCGGGCTCCGCAATCCCATAGACATTCTTTCTGAGTTCCCCCGCCGGCGACCAAAGGGCATAGTGCATCTCTGAGCGCTCGGCCGAATCAATCACGGGCAGTGCCGCGGACTGTGCCCGCCCGCAGCTCAGAGCCGCAACCACAGCCGGCGTTATATCCGGCTCGCCGCGAAAAGGTGCATAAAAACCGATGCACCGGAAATATTTGTCCGACAGCCAAAGGCTCACGGCCCGGCAAAGTGCCTCAGACGTCTGCGGGTCGTTTTCAGTAATACCCCGACGTACGGCAAGAAAGTGTTTCCTTAAAAGACTTTTTTCCATCCCCGCTCCCGATCGCAAGCGCTGCGCGGGTATTATTGGGCGGATTCACAGGTACGGCAACTCTTTGTTCGGATGAGAAGTCAATGGCTGTTTTTTCTACTTTCAGGCTCCTTGCTGCCGGTATTGCCGCTGCTGCCGCTCTGACTTCACACGTCCTGCCGGCGCGGGAACTTCTCACGCCCGCCGTAGCCGCTTACGATGAGCTTGCGCCGGATCTCACTGAGCCTGAAGACACCACGCTTTCCGAGGGTGCGGTCACGATTCCGGTTCCTCTGCCTGAAGAAGGTTCCGTCACAATCTCGCAGGCAGCGCCAAATACGCCGCCCGCAGCTCACACCCCGGCAGTTGCTCCCGTGACGCCCGCGCAGGCGGCCGCATCCGTCAAAATCCCGTCCGGGCCGCTTGTAACAGACTCCCTTTTTACGGATGCCTACCGGGCCTACCGTAAAGGAAATCTTGACGAACTTCTCAGACTGCAGCCGCAGCTCACAGGCCACCCGCTTGCCTCCTACGTTGATCTTTGGGTGCTGCTTTTAAATGCACAGGCAAACCCGAAGGATCAGGAAACCGTCCGGCAACTTGACCGCTTTATCTCCACCCGCCAAAACGATTATGTTGCGGAACGCGCCCGTGCCGACTGGGCACGGATTGCCGCCAAAAACGACGATGCCCGGCTTTTTTACCGCCTCTACAAAAAACTGGAATGGAACCGTGAAGAGCCGGATCTTGTCTGCAGCAAGGCCCGTTTTGACCTGAAGACCGGCGACAGAAAAAAGACCGCGGCACTTGCCGCCGCCCGTACGACGCTCCGGGACACGCCGCTTGCGGCTGACCCCGCCTGTGTGCGCCTTCGGAACGACTATCTGGCGCTGCGCCCCAAAGATGCCTGGCCTCAGCTTCTGGTCCTTTTACAGCAAAAACGCTTTCAGCCCGCGCGTGACATCATTGCCCGCTACAGCCGGCAGCTTCCTGCCGCCCGCGGCACACTGCTTGCCGTTCTGAATAACCCGTCCAAGTGGTACCGGAACAATAAAAACCGGCTCGCGCGCCAAAAGGCCGCGGTTTTGCTGTTTGCCGGACTGCGTCTGGCAGGGACTGATCCTGAAGCGGCAGCCCGCATTGCCTCAACCGCTCAGAAAAAACTTTCGCAGTCCCGGGCTGCGCTTTTGTGGAGCCGCGTTGCCTATGAATCCGCCCTGGATCTGGAAGACAACGCACCGCGCTGGTACAGAAAAGCCGGCCGCAAACCGGGCAGTGCCCCCGATACGGTCGGCCAAAGCAATATTCTGCTCTGGCAGGCGCGTACCGCTTTACGTACCGGCAACTGGCACAGCGTCAGAAGGGCTGTTGAAGAGCTGCCCGCGTCAATCCGAAACACCAATGACTGGCTCTACTGGAAGGCCCGTGCTCTGGAAAAAACAGGGCAGCCGCGCACGGCACAGTCTCTGATGCAGAAAGTGAGCCGCACCAACGGCTTTTACGGACTTCTTGCCCGGGATGCGCTCAAAAAGAGCTATTACGACGCCCATGATGCCGGAACTCCGGTTCCTGCCGATGCAGCGGTCTTTGGGCGCTTTGCTTCCGATCCTTCCGTTCTTCGTGCGCTGCGCTTTTATGAGCTCGGTCTCACCATGGAAGGCAACCGCGAATGGAACTGGGCTTTAAGAAAAATGGACAAGTCCGAGCGGCTGCTCTTTGCCGGATTTGCCGAGTCCCTTGCACTGACACACCGTCAGATCAACACCTCGGAGAGCACCCGCACTTTTGTTTTTGAACAGCAGTACCCGCGGCCGCACCGGGAAGAAATCGAATCAGCTGCCCGCAATGCAGGTCTTGAACCCGAATGGATTTTCGGCCTGATCCGGCAGGAATCCCGCTTTCTGCGCATGGCCGAAAGCACCGTCGGCGCGCGGGGGCTGATGCAGGTGATGCCGAGAACCGCCCGCTGGGTTGCCAGGCAAAAAGCCCTGCAGAATTTTGAAGACGGCAAACTCACCGATCTTGCCACCAATCTCACCATCGGCTGCGAATACCTCAGACTGGTTGCCGATGCTTTCTCCGGCAGCAAGCCCCTTGCCACGGCGGCCTACAACGCCGGTCCTTCGCGGGCCGTAAGCTGGAGAGCAAAACTCGATCATCGGACGGAAGGGGCTGTTTTTGTCGAAACCATTCCGTTTAATGAGACCAGAAACTATGTCAAACTGGTTCTGGCCAATACGATGCACTACGCGTTTTATTACAAAAAAAGCAACAAAACGACACTGTCGGACGTGCTCGGAGACATTGATCCGAAAGCGGAACAACCCGTCTTTCTGCCGTAACGACAGATTTCTCACAGTATTTCCCGCATTCCTCCCGGGGCTTGAGCCCCGGGAGGAATGCGGGCTTTCGAAATTTTTTAATGGAGAAGAACTCATACAAAGCATTTCAGAGAGCCGGATACGGCAAGAGTTTGGGCAAAAGCGGTATTGCAGGATTGATAACCCGGATGACAAGTAAGGCTGAAAGCGCCGGCTGTTGTGTGGTG
>OJPO01000799.1_pt1 | contig 15118 bp, 16 predicted proteins | sample 1598541 | NCBI WGS metagenome assembly OJPO01 (sample SAMN03922453, study PRJEB24848) | human gut metagenome | isolation source: stool sample | host: Homo sapiens | place: Germany | collected 2009-11
AATCAAGAGTTACTATGTAGAGGGTGGTTTCTCCCACCTAATACATATGACTGCGGCTCATTTGTGGTGAATGGAACAGCAGTTGTAGGAAAGGAGCCAAAAAAGCCTTATAACCGCTGCAAATCAACACAAAAAGGAGCTAATTCTTATGAAATCTCTATTTGAAGAAATGGGCGGCACTTACCGTCAGGAGGGTGATTATCTTATCCCGAACCTTGCGCTGCCGGATGAACCGGAATACCAGATCGGCAAGTACGGGCGTATGCGCCGCAGCTATCTGAAAGAACATCGTCCTGTTCTCTACGCAAACCTGCTCACAAACGGAACGCTGCATCGGCACCTTGCCGAGATCGACCAAGCCTGCAACGAGCGTATGGAAATCATTGTTTCTGCAATGGCGAAGCGGGAAGATGTGACCGAAACACTCAAAGCATCTGACCAAATGGAATGGGTGCGCCGCATGAACAGCATCCGTAGCCGCGCAGAGGAAATTGTCCTGGCCGAGCTTGTATATGAATGACAAATGCCCGTTATTGGCGACATGGCCGATAACGGGCATTATCTTTATTCTTTGTGATAGCAACGATGTCGGAACGACCAAACACACCATCAACGCCCATATTCGCAAATACCGCTTTTGCCTTTGCAATCGTACCTTGGCTTGTGTTCAGCCGGTCAATCGCAACCGCAATCGCAATATTTTCGTCTTCAATCGCAATCCTTCTCCTCAGTATTGGCTACAAGTCGGTCAAAATCGCTCTGATACTGCCGATCCTGAATGACACGGTATTTCTCAAATTCGCTCTCGGCAAAGGCTTTTGCAATGGCCGCTGTCACTTTTCCTTTATGATGCAGCACTTCTTCCTCGTTAAACTGCAAAAACGCATCCAGCCGTGCGACCCAATCCCGCATATACATGATGTTCCCACGGCGTGCCTGCCGCTCGGCATAATCAAGATACATCGTGACAATCTCGTTGAGACTCTCCATCTCAGTTTCGTCCAAGTAGTTCTTTGCGATCACAACATCAGATTTGCGGATTCTACCACTCGGTGCATTTTTCCATGTTGTCAGGCCCATATTCGGTTTCGTGCTGTCTGCCCGGTCATAGATGATCTCCGCTGCGGTGTGCTTTGTAATGGCGTAATGCAGTTTGTTTTGTACGGTGGCGAAAAACTCTTTTGTAACAGGACTGTCCACGTCATAGTCTGCGCTGCACTGGGAGTATATGTCCGTGATTTTCTGATAAAAGCGCCGTTCACTGGCACGAATGTCACGGATGCGCTCCAGCTGTTCTTCAAAATAATCCTTCCCGAAGAAGTTCTGCGGCTCTTTCAGGCGCTCATCGTCCATGACATAGCCCTTGATGATGTACTCCTTCAGTATCCTGTTCGCCCAGATGCGGAACATGGTGGCCTTTTTGGAGTTCACCCGATAGCCGACCGCAATGATCGCGTCCAGATTATAATACCGTGTGGGATAGTTTTTTCCGTCTGCCGCAGTTGTTTCCAAAATGGAAACAACTGAATCCTCTATCAATTCGCCGGAGGCAAAGATGTTCTTCAGGTGCTTTGAGATAGCGGCTTTCTGCACCTCAAACAGCTCCGCCATCTTTGCCTGCGTCAGCCACAGATTCTCTTGATATAACAGAATCTCAACCTTAACGTCGCCGTTATCGGTTTTATAAAACAGAATTTCTCTTGTCTCGTACGGGGTAAGCGCCATGTTCTCATCCATTCTCTTTATCCTCCCGGCTCTTAGCCCGTGTTTTATAGACATTATACTGATTCTTGCACCGGGCGCTGCAAAATGCGGAATTGGCCCGGCTGCTGAGGAACACCTTCTGGCAGTGCTTGCACAGGCGCAGGGGTTTCTCTCCGTCCACCAGCAGGAAGCTGAACATCATCTGGATGCCCAGCAGCAACGAATGGAAGTCCCAATAGATGGTCGGCTTCTCCAGCAGTTCAATATGATAGGTAGGCGCAATGCCGCCGAAGGCAGCCATGGCCTTGCGGTAGAGATTTCTTGTATCCTCGTCAATATTGTCGTAGTCATTGTAGTACAAAATAGAGGTAGTCAGCGTGAACGCCCAGTCCTTGAACTGCTGCGCTACCCAATCGTATGGCTCGGCATACTCCCGCTGGAAGCTCATGTTCTTCGCCATCGGCTCATCCATGAAGGTCATGGTCAGGGCAATCATCATATTATCCCCGGAAACATTCCAACTGGATTCCACGCACTTTTTCACCACATCCAATTTGTCGAAGGGATAGAACAGAGCAAGATAATCCTCTGTCGCCATGCTTTCTTCCTTGATGAAGTGATTCTTCGGCAGATAGACTGCCTCATAATCCATAAAGGACGGCGTGGTGGGCAGTGCCGTCATCAGCCCCAACAGACCGTAGTGGGTCACAAAAGTCAAAATTGCCTTTTCCACCTCGTCCTCCGGACTGCGGTTCATCATCAGCATCCCTACGTTCAGCGCCTCCAACACCATGTCGGAGGATTCCTTCAGCGGGTTATAGATGTCGGGCTTTGCCGTCTTTTCCGGTGTGATATAGCGTTTTCCGTCCTTGCCGGTCTTGATCTCATAGCGGTCATACCGCACCCAATGGGAACGGGACTGCGCAAACAGATTGTTCATGACGCTGTTCCTCTCAAATCGTAATCTATCTATATATTAACCATATTACTATTGTATCAACCGTCCTTGGCCTCGTCAAGGGCGCTTTTCTTTTTCCTCGGCTTCGTTTTGTTTTCCCGGCGGATCACGGCATCCTTGCCCATGGTTTGCAGCAGTGCTTCATATTCCTCCACGAACTCGCGCTCCCGCAGCGTAAGGCCCTGATCGTTTTCCAGCTTTTCGCTCAGATGCTCATACATCCGCTTTTGCAGCTTTTTCTGAATGGTCATCCGCAGCTTTCGGATGTTTCGGTCGGACTGTCCACGGATGGCGGCAAGCCGTGCGGCGCTGTATTGCTTGACGAACAGGTAATACAGCACCTCCTTCTGCTCATCACTGAGGGCGAAAAAGAGCTTGGAGAGAAAACGGTTTGCTGTCAGCTCGTGTAGCTCGTAGGGACAGGCGAAGATGATGTCAAGAAAATTCCCCTGACAGAGCTGACGAAACCTTGGCAGATTCATCCATAGCGGGGCGATTTTCGGATCAGGCACAGCCTGAAACTCCAACGGCACATCCCCGCGCAGGTTTTCGTGGTCACGCTCCCGGCGCTCCCGGTTCCTGTCCAGCTTGTTCCACTCGTCTACTACAGTCAGAAAATCCGATTCTGTCCGGGCTGCTTCCTCTAAACGCTTCAACGCCTCTGCACGAATTTCCCGCTTGAGTCGTTTTTCGCTGGTGGGCGCGGATTCCTCTTCCTCGTCCTCCAGCTCGGCGTTGTAGTCTCTGGGGTGCTCGTCTTGCTCCAGCTCGCTTTCCAGCTCCAGCGTGTGTTCCTCTGCAAGCGCTTCCTCCAGTGTCTCGTCCTCCGGCGCACCGTCAGACGAATCCTCCCAATCGGCAAAGCCGTCCGCATCCATTTCAAGACTGGTTTTCTCTATTTGCTCCTCGGCATCTTCTTCCTCATCGGAAAAATCATCATCCAGCAGCAGTTCATCCTCCCAAAGTTCCACGACAGCTTCACCTCCCCGAAAAAATATTTTTCTTTTTTTCAAAAACAGTTCCGATTTACACCCCGTATTTCTCCTATCAGTGAGAAGTAATTTAATACACGGTTACTTGGATTACTTTCTCGGCGTAGAACAGAGGAAAAGGAGGAACGCAGAGTGCGGCAACGCCATGGAAAAGAGATATGACACATTCGGCTTACAATCGCCGAAACCACAATCAGTATACCAAAATACGATGCTTTTTTCAAGGAGGGACAGTATGGAGCAGAACAAACGAGAACAGTTTATCATTCGCCGGATTGGCGGTACAACCTACAAGGTCAGGGTCGTGTTCAACGAAAGCGGCGGCGAAACCATGGAGGATAAAATTTTGCGGATTGTACGCAATGATATGGTTACAAACGACGGAACCTATGGTATAATGGAGGCACCACAAATGAGCCGACAGTCTGAAAGGAGCGCATCATGAGCGTGAAACAGACTGAAAGCAAAATTACCGCTCTCTATGAGCGGCTGTCCCGTGACGATGACAATGCCGGGGATAGTAACTCCATCGTGAATCAGAAAAAATACCTCGAAAGCTATGCCCAGCAGAGAGGCTACACCAACTGCCGCCACTATACAGACGACGGCTGGAGCGGCGGCAATTTCGAGCGCCCGGCATGGAAGCAGCTCATCGCAGACATTGAGGCGGGTAAGGTTGCCCATGTGATTGTCAAGGATATGAGCCGGGCAGGGCGCGACTATCTGCAAACCGGATTTTACACGGAGGTATTCTTCCGGCAGCACGGCGTTCACTTTGTTGCCATCGCCAACAGTGTGGACAGCGATGACCAGAACAGCAACGAATTTGCCCCCTTCCTCAACATTATGAACGAGTGGTATCTGCGCGACTTGAGCCGCAAGCAGAAAACTGCCATCCGTGTCAAGGGAGAATCCGGCAAGCCCACCACCAACTGCGCTATCTATGGCTACAGGAAAGACCCGGAAAACAAATACCATTGGCTGATCGACGAGGAAGCCGCCGCCGTGGTGCGCCGCATTTTCCGATTGACCATTGAGGGCAACGGTCCCTACGATATTGCCCGTATTCTCTTTGAGGATAAGGTGGAGACGCCCGCTGTGTACTTCGGCAAACAGGGCAAGGGCATCTGGAAAAGCAAAGAGGAATTTTCCAATCCCTATAACTGGAGCGGCTATGTCGTGGGGCAGATCCTCTCCAAGCCGGAGTATATGGGGCATACGGTGAATTTTCGTTCCCACAAACAGTCCTATAAGGACAAAAACGCCGTGATGAATTCCAGGGAGGACTGGCTGATCTTCGAGAATACCCACGAGGCCATTGTGGACAGGGAAACATGGGAGCTTGCACAAAAGCTCCGTAAGACGCCAAAGCGCATCGACACGCTGGGTGAAGCGAATCCGTTGACCGGCCTTTTGTACTGCGCCGATTGTGGCGAGAAGATGTATAATCACCGTTCCAGAGGCGGCACGGAGAATAATCCCTATCCATCTGACTTTTTCGATTGTTCCTCCTATACCCTCGCCCGGCAGAAGCACACTGCCGCCTGCTGCGGCCATTATATCACGACCAAGGCTCTGCGCACCCTGATTCTGGACACCATCCGAACGGTCAGCACCTTTGCGATTTCCAATCAGGCGGCGTTCATGGAAAAGGTGCGCTCTGCTTCCCAGCTCCGGCAGGCAGAAGCGGCCAAGGACGCCAGACGAAAGCTGAGTAAGGACAAAAAGCGCATTGCCGAGCTGGATACTATCATCAAAAAGCTCTATGAATCCTTTGCCGTCGGGCGCATCACCGATGAACGCTTTGACAGTCTGCTGGCAGATTACGAAGCCGAGCAAAAAACGCTGCAAGCCTCTGTCACAGAAGCGGAAGAAAGGCTGTCCGCTTTCGCAGAGGACACCGCCCGTGTGGAGCAGTTTCTGGAGATGGCAAGGAAGTACACGGACTTCTCCGAGCTGACCACGCCCATGATCAACGAGTTTATTGAGAAAGTCATCGTCCACGCCCCGGAGCGCATCGATGGCGACCGGGTGCAGGAGGTGGAAATTCACCTTCGCTTTATCGGGCAGTTTGAGTTACCCGCACCGGAGCTGACCGAGGAAGAAATCAAGCGGCAGGAGTTTTTGAAGAAAGAGCGCATTCGCAGCCGGGAGCGCTACCAGAAGTTGAAATCTGGGGAACGCACCGTGGGCGTTCCGGTTACGCTGACCTGCAAGTGCTGCGGGCAGGAATTTGCATCCAAGCGGACGAACACCCTGTTCTGCGGCCCCAACTGCCGTGCAAAATTCTACCGGCAGGAGGCGGCAGAGAGCCGCAGTCGGGCGTGTGCCTGCGAAAACTGCGGCAAGGAGTTTATCACAACAAGGTCAAACGTAAAGTATTGCAGTGACGATTGCAGGTACGAAGGTCATCTCAAGGGGCAGCGAGTGCGCAATGCCGCCCGGAGAGGTAAGGACACTCTCCCGGCCGTGCCGGAGAAAGAAGCGAAAACAGCATAAGAAAAGACGCAGACGGCGGCTTGCCCCAGATTGGGCAGGCCGCCGTTTTTGCGCAGAAATGGAGGTATCATGCGTATTTTTGAAATCGTAAAAGAGAATGTCAATCTGCGGGAAGCGGCAGAGCTGTACGGGATCGATGTGAACAGGTACAGCAAAGCCCTCTGCCCCTTTCACAACGACCGGCACCCCAGCCTGTATGTGGCGGACGATCACTATTATTGTTTCGCCTGCGGGGAGCACGGGGATGTGATCGACTTTGTGGGCAGACTGTTTCAGCTTTCGCCCTATGATGCGGCACGGAAGCTGATGGCAGATTTTCATCTCAGCCCGGACAAGCCGCCCAGCGCAGCGGCGCTCCACGCAAAACGCATCCGAACAGAAGCACAGCAGCTCATGGAAAACGAGCGGCTGTGCTTTTCTGTTCTGTCCGATTACGCCCGTGTGCTGCGGAACTGGAAGGTGCGGTATGCGCCGCAATCTCCTGACGAGCCTGTTCCCGCACGGTTCGTGGAAGCCTGTCACAAGCTCGATGAAACGGAATATTACTTAGATATTCTGTGCGCCGGGGATTCCCACGAACGCGCCGAAGTGGTTCAGCAGCAGGTGGCGGACGGCAAACTGGACAGGCTGCGACGGAGATTAGAGGAAATTCACAAGGAGGACGAAAATGACAACGACACCGCAGACGTGGCCTGACTGGTACGATGGCAGGCACATCAATGAGGTGCTGTTCTGCCAGCAGTTTTTGGACAAGCACCCCATGAAATGTGTGCGCGGGCGGCTGTTCACCGTGGACGGTCTCATCGAGGACGAAGGGCAGATCGGTAATCTCATTCTGGAGGAAATCTCCGGAGTTCTGACCTCCGGACTGTCCAAAGTTGTGACAAATCTGCTTGCCAGCATCAAGCTGCAAGCGTATTCACCGCCGTTGCCCATTGAGACCGACCGTATCCATGTTTCCAACGGAACGTATTTCATAGACGGCAGCTTTACCGCCGTCAAGAGCTACTGCAACAACCGACTGACGGTCGCTTATAATCCAAACGCACCCGCCCCGAAAAAGTGGCTGCAATTCCTTTCCGAACTGTTGCAACCGGAGGACATTCCCACCTTGCAGGAGTTTTTGGGTTACTGCCTGCTGCCGACCACCAAGGGGCAGAAAATGCTCATGCTCATCGGTAAGGGCGGCGAGGGTAAAAGCCGCATCGGACTGGTCATGCGCTCGCTGCTGGGCGACAGCATGAATACCACCAGCATCCAGAAGGTTGAGAGCAACCGGTTCAGCCGCGCGGACTTGGAAAACAAGCTCCTGATGGTGGACGATGATATGGATATGAGCGCCTTGCCCAAGACCAATTATATCAAATCCATCGTCACATCTGAGTGCAAAATGGACATGGAGCGCAAGGGCGTTCAGAGCTATCAGAGCCAGCTTTATGTTCGCTTCCTCTGCTTTGGCAACGGTGCGCTGACCGCCCTGCACGACAAGTCCGACGGTTTCTTTCGCCGCCAGATCGTGCTGACCACCAAAGACCGGCCCGCAGGCAGAGCGGACGATCCGTTTCTGGTGGACAAGCTGCTGCGGGAAAAGGAGGGCATCTTCCTCTGGTGTCTGGAGGGACTGCACCGGCTGATCCGGAACAACTATCAGTTCAGCATTTCCGGCAAGGCAAGAGAGAACATGGAGACGGTCAAGCGCAGCAGCAACAATGTGATCGAGTTCCTGCAATCCGAGGGCTATATCCGCTTTCGGGCAGACAGCGAAGCCAGCTCCAAGGCGATCTATGAAGCCTATACAAGATGGTGCGACGATAACGCACAGAAGCCCATGTCTGCCAACCGGGTCAGCTCCGAACTTGCACAAAATGAGCGGCTTTACAATGTAGAGGCCACCAACAACGTCCATGTCGGCGGCAAGCGGGTGCGGGGATTTGTGGGCATTGAGGTGGTCAATCCGCTGCCGTGCTAAAAAATGAGAACCGGACTTCAAAATTGCCGTACACGCCGTACACTCTGTACGGCTGTTTTTGATTCCGTTCTCAAAAACCATTTTACTTGTGCGCACCGTGGAGTATTTCACGGCAGCGTGTAAAATCTGCCGCTGAACCGACGGCTGGTACGCAAAACCGGCGTACAGAAGCGTACACAAGCGTACACAAGCCGTCTATGCCGTACCGAGCCGTACACCGGCGGCTCAATTTTGCAGTCCCAAAAACAATCCTTGTGAAATCCGTGAAGATTTTTGCCGCAGATTGAACGCACTGCACCATCCGGTGATTTACCGGAGCGTGAAGCCGATGCACCGGAATGTGGTATATCCCACCGTTCCGCATGACCTCACGCAGAACAGCGAAGCCGATAGGGTGTTGTTATGAACAGGGCATCACGGGCGGAAATCTGAGTGGATTTGCGGAACGGCAGATTTTTCACCGCAAAGCGTACACAGTTCACTTACTCAAAAACCAATATCACGAAAATATGGAGGTAAAAAGTTGATGAAATCCAATCTGAGAAATGAGATCAAGTCGTACATCGTCCGTCAGGGAATGACCATGCAGGAGGTGGTCGATCTGCTACGGGACGAACACGGTTGGTCTGGCAGCGCTTCCAACCTGTCCAATAAGCTCCAGCGGGAATCCCTGCGCTATGTCGAGGCCGTCCAGCTTGCCGACGCGCTGGGGTACGAGATCGTCTGGCAAAAACGAAGATAAGGAGGTTTTTTCACATGACGGATACGGAAAAGAAGCTGTTGCAGGCGCAACACCGATTGGAGGAAGCGCAGGCGCGGGATCGTGTCAAGGAGCGCAAAGCCAGAACACGCAGGCTCATTCAGGAGGGTGCGATTCTGGAAAAGGTGCTGCCAGAGGTGCGCACGATGGAACCGTCTGTGCTGGAGGGGTATCTTTCACGGAAGCTGGGAAAACAAATCTAAATTTCAGATGGGAGGTCTCCGGAAAAACGGGGGCCTTCCTCTTTTTTCTCCCGAAGGGCGCACTTACTCACCACCTGTAAAACAGGCGGTGGTATGCCTGCGGCATCGTGCGCTCTCCGAGGGGGATTTCGCTTTCTGCGGAAAGCGACAGACAATGCCACAGCATTTGCGGATGCTGCTGTCATCGTCTGCGCGATTGGGCAAATACCGTCGCTTCAACCGACGCTATTTTCCAACCGCCTGCGCAAACCTGCCACCGGCAGCTTTGCCGCAGGGATGGACAGGCGTTCAGCCCGTCCATTTTCTCTTTTGCGAAAGAGAAACAGAAAAAAGAAAACGAGGTGAACGAACGATGGCAATTTATCATCTGGAAGCGAAGGTGGTCAGCCGGGGCGCAGGACGCTCCGCAGTGGCCGCCTCCGCTTATCTGAGCTGTTCCCGCCTCTACAACGATTACGACGGGATACAGCATGACTACACGAAAAAGCAGGGGCTTGTCTGGCAGGAGGTTTTCCTGCCGGAATACGCCCCGCAGGAATGGCAGGATCGGGAAAAGCTATGGAACGCTGTGGAGGAAGTGGAGACTGCGAAGGACAGCCGGTTGGCGCGGGAATTTGTCGTTGCCCTACCCATAGAGTTGAACCGTGGGGAACAGATTGATTTGTTGCAAGAATTTATCCGAGAGCAGTTTGTATCAGACGGGATGTGCGCCGATGCTGCCATCCATGACACCGATGGTCACAATCCCCACGCCCACATTCTGCTGACGGTGCGCCCGCTGGACGAACAGGGCAAGTGGCAGTACAAGACCGAGAAGGAATATCTCTGCATGAAAAACGGCGAGGAACAGGGCTTCACCGCCGCCGAGTTCAAGTTGGCGCAGAACGAAGGTTGGGAGAAGCAATATCCATACAAGGTCGGCAAAAAGAAGGTGTATATGGTTCCTTCCGAGGCTGATGCACAAGGGCTTGTCCGCGCCGACAAGCATCCCAAAAGTACCCGCTACGGCAGACAGAACCCCATCTCCGAGCGCTGGAACAGTGAGGAACAGCTTGCGGCATGGCGGGCGGCATGGGCTGACGTGTCCAACCGCTATCTGGAACGCGCCGGGCGGGAGGAACGCATTGACCACCGCAGCAACGCCGCACAGGGACTGGATGAGATTCCTACCATCCATGAGGGTGCGGCAGCGCAGGCGTTGGAGCGCAGGGGCATTATCTCTGACCGCTGCGAACTGAACCGGCAAATCAAGGCAGACAATGCGCTGCTGCGGGAGTTGAAAGCAGAAATCAAAAAGCTGGCTGCACTGGTTGCCCGTACTGTCCCCGCCATCGCGGAGAGGCTGGAGAAGCTGCGCAGCCGGGTGCTGATCTTCTGCTACCAGCTCTCCCATATCCGTGGTGGCAAAGCGCATATTCAAAAATCTCTTGCCGTATGGAGGCCGGAGCTGGAGCGGTACACCGGTCTGGTACAGCAAATCAAGGAAAAAAGCAAGGAGCGCAAAATGCTGGTTGCCGAGAAAAAGGAATCGCCGGTATATCATGTGAAACGCCACAAGGCCCTGACTGTCCGCATTGCAGAGTTGACAGAAGATTTAGAGGAACTGCGATCCGAGAAGGCGCTCCTTTTACAAAAATTTGAGTATGCAGAAGATGCAGGCGCAGAGGCATTCCGCAAGGATATTGCCACCATGGAGGCCGGTCTGAAAAAGCTGGAGACGCAGGAGCAAAAATACTCTGCCGAGTTGGATAAGGCTTTGGACGAATACGCAGAACTGAAAGCGCAAGCCGTGGAGCTTGACCCGGTGGAGCTATATGAAACGCGGCAGGCTATCCGCCCTGCGCAGGAAAAGGCGGCAGAACAGCAAATAGAGGATGCCATGCATGAGAAGCTATCTCTTATTATGCTGCTCAGCGCCAAGCAGGAAACATCCCACCTGCTTGGAGCGGATGCAGAAGAACGGCAGGCGCGGCAACTCATTATGCACAGAAATCAAGAACAGTATCGAAATTCTCTCAGTAAATGAAAAAGGAATGACCCTGAGCGGTAATCATGTATAAAGACGGTGGCTCATACGAGTCGCCGTCTCTATATACATGGGCCATGTCGTCGAGCGTTGTGCAGATCGTTCCACAGGAAGATTATTGCAGATATCATATGTCGTTCATGTTGTGTTAATTCCTGCTTTTTTCTTGTAATCAATCCATCCGTGCAATATGAAACAAAAAGGGTATCAGAACGCAGCATTTGAATGCTTCGCTCTGATGCCCTTTTACGATATAGTTTCTTTTACCGCGGCAACAGCGATTACCGGTTACCAGAATTCCAGCGTCTCTTTCTGCAACACTGCACCCCTTTTGATTAGCGTTTTTTTCTCCGCACCTCTTGCAAACCAGAAAGAAGCGTGGTATAACATGACCAAAAGAACCGAAACGGTCATATTTAAGGGGGCACAGCCTTGGCTTTTACCGATTACGAGACTGAGCAGCTCCGCAAGGCGTTGCTGAAGGAAACGAGACACTGCGCTGTCACGCTGGGCATGAAGAAAACCTCCGTGGAACAGCTGACGAAGGCGGTCGGCATTGCGAAGGGCTCGTTCTATAGATTCTACGAATCCAAGGAAATGCTATTTTTCGCAGTCTTGGAGGACATTCACTCTGAGCTTTACGGGGTGGCTGACCATGCACTGAGCGAAGCTGACGGCTTGCCGCCGTCGGAACGTGCGGCAAAGGCGGTTCTTGCCGTCTGTCAGCGACTGTCTGATACCGGCGATATGATTTTCATCGAAAACGATGCAAAGCTGCTTTTGCAAAGGTTACCGGAGGATGTGAAAAACATCCATTACCACGACGGCGAAACGCATATCCGTCAGCTTTTGGAAAAGTATGACCTCGTTCCTGAGCGCGGATCGTCTCTGGTGGCCGCCACGGTGCGGGGACTGATATTGACCGTCTCCCACAAGGAGCAGATCGGGGAACTGTATCCGCAGGTGCTGGAAACGCTGGTGTACGGTGCTTGCAGGGAGTTATTTGGATAAGCGGAAGGCCGCAGAAATGCGGCTTTTCCAAGACACGATAGTTAGCTACATCTAACTGAAAGATGTGTGCGTATAGGTTAGATACATCTAACGCCAAAAGGAATGAAAGAGATGCGAAAACACAAGAATTTCTGGGACAGAAATGCCGGTCGGTACGACCACTTTATGCAAAAGGATCGGGCGGCATATGAGGAGATGTACGAGCTGATCCGGCCGGTGGTGAAAGCAAAAACGGTGCTGGAGCTGGCGACCGGCACGGGGCTGATCGCGAAGCACATCGTAAACGCGGCGGCGCACATCGAGGCGACGGACGCCTCCGCGGAGATGATCACCGAGGCGAAACGGGATAATCAATCTGCAAAGCTGCACTTTTCGGTGCAGGATATGTTCCGCCTGCCCTATGCGGATAAGTCCTTTGATGTGGTGATCGTGTCCAACGCACTGCATATCGTGCCGCAGCCGGAGAAGGCCCTTGCCGAGATCCGCCGGGTGCTGAAGGACGGCGGCGTGCTCATCGCGCCCACCTTTACCCACGCGGGAAACTCGTTTTCCGGCAAGGTCAAGGCATTTTTCATGAAGCTGGCAGGCTTCCCTCTCCACAGCAGATGGACGAGCGAGGAATATCTGCGTTTCCTGCGGCAAAACGGCTGGACGGTGCGGAAAAGCGCTGTCCTGAAAGCTTCGTTCCCGCTGACCTATGCCGAGTGTGTAAAAATGGAGGTGTGATATGTCATTCTTTGAAAATACCCGCAAGCCCGTGGGCTTTGGCGGGAAAATTATGGTCGCCATGATGAATGTCGGGCACAGCGCCGTGGCACGGTGGGGGCTTCAATTTCTGAATGCTGCGCCAGACGCCAAGGTGCTGGACTGCGGCTGCGGCGGCGGGGCGAACATCAAGAGACTTCTGAAAAAATGCCCGCAGGGCATCGTGAAGGGCATCGACTATTCGCCTGTCAGCGTAGAGAAATCAAAAAAGGTCAACGAGGCCGCCATAGCGGAGGGTCACTGCACCGTTCTGCAAGGCAGCGTGGCGGATATGATGTTTGCTGATAACTGGTTCGATGCGGTAACGGCCTTTGAAACCGTCTATTTCTGGCCCGATCTGCCGCAGTGCTTCCGGGAGGTTTACCGGGTGCTGAAGCCTGGCGGGACATTACTCATCTGCAACGAAAGCAACGGCGATACGGACAAGGACAAGAAGTGGACGGAGATCATCGGCGGCATGACCATCTACAAGGACGCCGAGCTGAAGACGTATCTGGAGCAGGCGGGCTTTCACGATGTGCAGATACACAAAAAGAAAAGCTGGCTCTGCATTACGGCGTGGAAATGAGGGGGCTAAATCATGAGTAAGCCTGTAAATAAATCACGGGAGGAAAAGTGATATGAAATACAACGGTTTTTATTTCTGGATGTTCAAAAGCCCGATGAAAAAGGTTCTGGCAGAGAAGTACGGCAGGGAATATGCCGCCGACATTATGAAAAAGAGCAAAAAGGTCTATCGTGAGCTTGTCGAGAAAGCAGACGACATCGGTGACGATAACCCTATGGCATACAACGAGTTGTTCGCCCTTGCCTTCGTTGCGCCCTATGTGGCAAGCGAAAAGAAAATTCCGCCAACGACCGTGCAGGAAATGATGCGCCGCTCACTCTATCATATCAAGTGGTATTTTGCAAAGACCGACTTGAATACCGACAAGGGCAAGGCGGAGAACAAAAAGAGCGTTGTCAAATACGCCAAATGGTACACGCCCGAAAAGGAAGCGAAATACCCGACCTCCTTCAAGGTGGATTTTGTCGGGCAGCCGTATGAGTGTGCCTGTTACTACCGCATTACCCGCTGCCCGATTTGCATTTACACGGAGAAACTCGGTGTTTCCGAACTCATGCCGTTGTTCTGCGAACTTGATGAAGTGATGATCACGCTTCAGCACGGCGTGCTGCACAGAAAACAGACGCTGGCGAATGGCGGAGAGTATTGCGACTACTTTATTACCGGAAACAGAGAATAAACGGAGAAGCTCGTATCGGTCAATAGCTGATACGAGCTTCTTTTCATATTTTTTAGATTGTGTTTCTTCAGACCTTCCATCCGGCAGCCTGCTTGCGTTCCACCACAAAGCGGCGGTAGAGTCCGTCAACAGCCACCAGCTCATCATGCGTGCCCTGCTGGACGATCTCACCGTGATCGACCACAAAAATTTGGTCGGCATGGCGCACGGTTTTCAGCCGGTGAGCGATCATGATAACCGTCTTGTCGTGGGTCAATTCCGCAACGGCTTCCATCAGCTCCTTTTCATTTTCCGGGTCCACGTTGGCGGTGGCCTCGTCCAGAATGATGATGGGTGCGTCCTTCATGATGGCGCGCGCAATGGAAATTCGCTGACGTTCGCCGCCGGAGAGCGTCGCACCGCCTTCGCCGATGACGGTGTCAAAGCCGTTCGGCAATGCCATGATAAAGTCCGTAGCACCGCGCCTTCTTCGCAGCGGCCTGCACCTCCTCCATGGAGGCATCGGGCTTTCCAAAGCGGATATTGTTGGCAATGGTGTCCGAGAACAGATAGACCCGCTGGAACACGAAGGAGAAATTGCGGATGAGACTGTCATAGCTGTATTCCCGCACATTCCGTCCGCCGAAGCGCACGCTGCCTGACTGCACGTCCCAGAACCGCGCCATAAGATTGCAGAGGGTTGTTTTTCCGCTTCCGGAGAGGCCGACGATGGCCACAGTGGTTTTCTCCAGGATGGTCAGGGATACATCACGGAGAATCGACTTGCTGCCATAGGAGAAGTTGACATGGCTGAGGGAAATAACGTCATTATCGATAACGACATTATTACAGCGTTCTTTTTGCTGCTTGTCAATGCGAATTGCACACTCCTTTGCAAAAACATACCTTGACAAATCTCGTCTCAGAAGCGTATCCTTGAAACCTATGCGAAGCAGAACGGCTTTTCCAATCTGCGCTGGTACACGGACGACGGTTATTCTGGTG
>OJPO01000809.1_pt1 | contig 14881 bp, 17 predicted proteins | sample 1598541 | NCBI WGS metagenome assembly OJPO01 (sample SAMN03922453, study PRJEB24848) | human gut metagenome | isolation source: stool sample | host: Homo sapiens | place: Germany | collected 2009-11
ACGGACTGGTACATGGACCGCGACCTTGCGGCCGCCATGAACCTGTATTTTGCGGATCCCGCCACTGACAGCTACGATCTGAAGGCTGAGCAATCAGCGCTTGCGAGGCTCAAACAAGTCTCAGGGAACGCCGGATCGATAGTGCAGTACAAACCAGCGAATCGGCAAGACGAAGCAGTCCTTCGCCGGAACCGACGGATCGAGCTGATGAAGCCCGTACCCGTAGAGCGGTTGCGTTTTAAATGTTCCTGTGGTGCAGGGGACGCCCGGGCAGACAAGGCCTCAAAAACCTTGCCTGTTACGGGAAAGCCTGCACCGTGTCAGGAAACCCCGCGCTTTCAAGCGCGGGTTGTTTAGGGACAAAGCTTTCTGGGACGCCGCCGTCAGGAGCGCCTTAAAGCCCGCCCAACGCGCAGCCGACTTTTTTGCGGACGCCTTCGGGCAGGACTTGAGTATCAAAGATCAATGGTTTCATGAGCACTTTGACGCGCGTCGAATGTTCCTCAGGTTTTTTGAGAATTACTGAAAGAAGCCCTTTTTGCTTCCTAAGATCGAAGAAACGAGAAACGGTCATAGGAGGCAGCGCAATGCTTGCGACGCGTTATTTTGTGGAACAGCTCACGGGCCGCACACCCGTGGAAACTCTGAGGATTCAGGCGGCAAGAACGGAAAGAATCCGGCTTCCGACCCGGTTTTCGGGCTTGGCGGGCCTGGGCGTCCCGGAGGCCGTCTTAGCGCCCCTGACGGCCCTTGTAGCCGATGAACCCGACGGCATCCGTGAGAGCCTTTTGGTCGGCGTCTTTCTTCTTTGTGCGTTTGAGGGGTATCCCTTCCGGGCGCGTGAAGGGCTGCAGAAATGGTTTATCCGCCGCGGCGGCGTGAGCCCCGAGGATGCGATTGCCGTGCGTGAAGCCGTTCAAGTGCTGAAGGCCGAGGAGTGCTTTGTCGTGCAGGGCGCGGGCAAACACGGTTCCGTTACGTTACGCGATGGTGTTGTGCGTCAGAGACGGCCTGCCAATGACGCGTTTTTGCGCAGTGTTTAAGTTGTGATGCAAAACAAAATGATTATTTCAGGAAATACTTTTTCGGCCATTGTCAGCGGGCCCGTTTAATGAAGCAGTAAAACCCGGCAACCAGTACCGCGCCGCCCACGATATTGCCGAGCGTCACGGGGATGAGGTTGTCAATGAGAAAGGTATTGACGGTGGCGGTGAGTTCCGGTACCTGACCGGCAGCAGCCAGTGCCGCATAGCGAGGATCGGCCGCGGTCATCAGTGCCGCCGGAATGAAAAACATATTGGCGACACAGTGTTCCATCCCGAGAGCCACGAAAGCCATGGTCGGAATCCAGAGCGCGACGATTTTGCCCGCCGTGTCCTTGGCACTGTAGGCGGCAAAGACCGCCAGACACACAAGCCAGTTACAGCCTACGGCCCGCCAGAAGGCTTCATCAAAGGGAAGGGCTGTTTTGGCGTTGGCAAGTTTCACAAGCGACGCAGCCCAAGGCATGGTGTTTCCGGCCGTCTCGAAAATAAGGCCGCTTGCAACGGCCATTGCCCACGCCACAAAAAGGGCACCCGCAAAGTTACCGATCCAGGAAAGTACGCCTGAGCGCGTGGCCTCAAGGATACTGACGGTTTTCCTCTCCCAGGCAGCCGTGAGGCTTAAGCAGTTGCCGGTAAAAAGATCCGCCCCGCAGATGACGGTGAGCATCAGTCCCAGGGGAAAGACCATGGCAAAGACGAGTTTTCCCATCGAGCCCCAGACCTCCCACGGCAGCATCGCGCCGCAGCGCACGGCAAGAAAGCCGCCCAGTGCAATGTAGGCACCCGCAAGAAAACTCATGGCCAGTGTGGCGGGAAGCGTTTGAGAAGCACGGGCTGCGCCGCCTGCGGCCGCAGTGTCAATGAGTTCGCCGGACATCGTCTTTCCTCACGGAGTCGGGGGTGATCTTTTAAGTTTAGGGGGCACGAACGCGTTTCGCCTCTGCCTTTGGAGTTAGACTCAGGCCAAATCCGCTACCTCTTTCGGAGAATCCATGGAAAAACCGTTTTTTGTTATTGGGAGTGTCCGCGTCGGGCGTTCTCAGTCGATCGGCACCTATGACGGCGCTGAGCGCCGCACAGCGATTGCTAAAGAGGCTGTCACCGGGCCGGTTGAGCTGACGCCCACCGGTTTTACGGGTGACGAGCAGTTTCACACGCACGTGCACGGCGGGCCCGATAAGGCGGTGCACCAGTATCCGGCTGAAAGCTACGGCTTCTGGCGCGAGCGGCATCCTGAGGCACTGGAGCGCTTTGTTCCGGGCGCCTTCGGCGAAAATCTTTCAACGACGGGCGTTGCAGAAGGCGACGTCTGCATCGGTGATGTGGTCCGTGTCGGGAGCGTCGTTTTGGAACTGACGCAGCCGCGAGAGCCCTGCGGGACACTCTCAAAGTGGTTCGGAATCGCAGATTTTGCCGAGGAAGTGCAGCAAACCCGCCGCTGCGGCTGGTACTGGCGGGTATTGGAAACAGGGACGGTGGATGCCGGCGAGGAAGCGGAATTTCTCGAGCGCCCGAATCCTGCGTGGAGTGTGGATCGGGTGCTGCGGCTTTGGTGGGAGGATCCCATGAACAGAGAGCTTCTCGCGGAACTTCTGGCTCTTAAAGGGCTTTCGGCGCGCTGGCAGGAAAAGACGCGGGAGCGTCTTGAAACCGGCATTTGTGAAGACTGGACGCGGCGTCTGACTTATTGAACCACGGCCGCTGCACAAAAAGATCGGGAGCCCGAAAGCTCCCGATTTTGTTTTAAGACTTGGTTTTTAGGCCTTTGCAGGCGTCATGCTCTTTTGAATAAAGCCGATCACAAAGCCCACCACGGCAAAGGGAATCCACCCGAGGCCGATCGTGTGCAGCGGCACATAGGTCTGCAGGAACGTTTCAATGCCGCCCAAGGGGACCTTCGCGGTTTCGAGACCGTTAATGGCGGCCATGATGAAGGTGAGACCCACGGTCCAGGCGTAAACGCACTGACGGCCGCCAAAGAACTTGTGCAAAAACACCAGCGCAATGAGCGCCACGCACAGCGGGTAGATGAACATCAGCACAGGAATCGTGGAAACGATGATCGTCTTCAGACCGAAGAGGCCGATCAAGTAACTCACCACCGTAAAGAGCGCGCACCAGGTGACGTAGGAGAAGCGGCCCGTCAACGCACGGAAGTAAATCGAGCAGCAGGTGATCAGGCCGATTGCGGTTGTGAGGCACGCTAAAAGCACGATGACCGCAAGCACCATGGCACCGGTGTCGCCCATAAGAACCTGAGCGCTCTTGGTGAGAACCGGGGCACCCGTGTCCTGCATGCCGATCACACCCACGCTGTCCGCGCCGATGCGGGCGATGAAGATGTAGATGACGGCAAGGAACGCACCCGCCAAAAGCCCGGACTTATAGACTTCACGCGCCACGTGCCCGGAATTTTCAAACCCGGCCTCTTTCACGGCCGTCACAACAAGCGTTGCAAACACGAGTGAGGCGATGGCGTCCAGGGTGTTGTAGCCGTCGAGTACCCCCTGAACCGCAGCGATCACGGGAGTGGCGTAATTGGTGCTTGCAGCCTGCGGGGCTCCGAGGGGCGTAATGATCGACTTCACGATGAGGATCAAAAGCGCAAGGACCAGGAGGGGCGTTAAGAACTTACCGACGCGGTCCACGATTTTGGAGGGCGAAGCCGAAAGCCAGAAAGCAACGGCAAAAAAGACCGCAAGGAAAATCGGGAGCGCAATGTCGGCAAATTCCGCAGCGAGGAACGGCCGCACGGCGATTTCAAAGGAGACGGTGCCGGTACGGGGAACGGCAAAGCACGGGCCGATCGCCATGTAGCAGACGACGGTGTAGAAAATACCGAACATCGGGTGCACGCGGTTGGCGACCTGATGCAGGTCGTGGCAGCCGGAGTAGCCGATGGCCATGACGCCCAAAAGCGGCAGGCCTACACCCGTGATACAAAAGCCGAGCAAAGCCCAGCCGAGGTTTTCACCCGCGACCTGGCCCATTGCGGCCGGGAAAATAAGGTTGCCTGCTCCGAAAAAGAGGGCAAAGAGCATCAGACCGATGGTTATAAATCGGTTTTTATTACTATGTTCCATGGGAAATCACCCGAAATATTTGTTCTTTTGCAGCATTTCCTGGGTGTGCGCAGGCACATCCGTCGGGCACAGGTGAGCCCGACGTCAGGAAAATCGACGTTTCCGTCAGGGGTATGAAACGTCCGGCGCAGCCGTCCTGTGTCCGGATCACGGAGAAAAGGACGGCTCACAATGAAAACCCGATTGGCTTGTAACAACAGGTTTCCGTGAGATCAAGAACCGAGTATAGCCCAGGCGGGCCCTGAAGCACCCTGAAATTTTTAGGCAAAACACCGTAGAAACGTGGTTTGCGGGTGAAATTCAGGCCTGCGGCCCGGTTTTAGTGTTACCGGTCTCGCTTTTTCTCATACGCGCGCGGCTGACGTTTCCCAGGTCGTTCACGGCACGGGCGATGAAAACAAGACTGTAGGTGTAGCCCAAAATCAGAACAGGACATACGTTAAAGTATAAAGAAACTAAACAAATCAGAAAATACTTTAAAAGGACGTTGAGCGACTGAAAGAAGCGGGTTTTGTATTTGCAAGTAGAAGGTCAGGAATCATTTCAGAAAATACTTGTTTTATCAGGCAAACGATCTTTCCATCAGTTCGAGCTCCGCGTTGGTTGCCCCAAGACCTCGGGCAGTATGCGACCAGCTGCTCAATATCTTCTGAAACGTAAGGCGAAGTTCCTTAGCATCACCGGTCGGAACACCGAAATACCGGGCAACGGAAACCGCTGTCTCGGGGTCGGCCACGGGGTCGGTTCCCCGGATCGGCGTCTGCAGAATCCGGACACTCATAAAGGCCGGTTTGACAAGCGGCGCTGAGAGCGGGGCAAGCCGCCAACCATACGGAGCGCGGATAAAAAAGAAGTCGGTAAGCTTGTCGCGGCCGTTACCCGTGAGGGTATTAAAAAGGAGCCTCGCAAAGAGCTCCCGGAGATCCGTTTTGGTATCAGCGCCGTCCCGGTTGAGGATATCGGCGATATCAAGATAGGTTGGCAGCACGGGTTTTCCGGTCCTGATATTGACGCGCGGGGTCACCAGCGTTGCCGCGGAGAGGGCCATAAGGGGCGTACCGTTGTGAGACCGGTCAAAGCGCTCCTCGAGGTAGGCTCCATTTAAAGGCCCCGGAAGATATTGAAAGGCAAGGGTTTTGAGCCCGCACTGGCGGGCAAGCTCCATCGTCACCGCGTGCCAGCGGGCGGTGTTAAAGCCTTCTGACGTGTCAGCGGGCCGCATAACCCAGCCGCCATCGGTTTTACCGGCGGCTTTGATCAAAGCTTTGGGTAAATTTCCCCCGATATCAGTGCAAAAGTCAAGTGCAAGCTGTAGATCCGCCGTCTTGAAACGTCGCTCATCGTGCTTTAGATCATCCAATAAAGTGAGAATTTTCTTCAGCGTTTTTTTCTCTAAGGGATCGTCCGTGAAATTCCTTTGAATTGAATCGGTTAGGGGAAGCCGAAGGCCGGAGAAACGGTCATTTTCGTGGCCACTGAAGGCCCAGAGATGGTCTTCAGTGAGTGCTGACGCAGATTGCGGCAGTTTGAGGCCGTTTAAATGCGCTGCTGCTGTCAGGTCCCTGATCCAGCTCCCCGGGTGCAAATCCCGAATGAAGAGGAAAGGGGGATTGTCGCCTCCGGCGGGACCCGGCGTGAGATTCACCGAAAAGGTTTTGTCAGTGAGCGGCAGATCAGACCCAAGGGAAAAACCGGATTTCAGCCAAGCCGCATCGTAACGGAAGGCCGCCGTCGTAATCCGTTCGCTGTCGGCGCTCCAGAGAAGCGAACCGATACGGCGTGGTGTCTCTCCGGCAAGCCAAATTTCCCGGGCGGAGGTTTCGGACGTCATGACGGTCAGACTCCCTTTGTCGAACGGCGGATCCGTTTTGGCAAAAGTTCCTGTTCCAACGTCACCGACAGGGGATCACTCTTGGCAATCTCAGAAAATGGGGTTCCCAAGTCTAAGGCGAGGAGGACGGAAGCCACGGCTCCGATGGCAACGCCGCAATTGCCGTTTTCTATTTTCACCAAAGTCGACAAACTGATGCCGCAGCGCTCGGCGAGCTCGGTCTGGGGGAGGCGGCGCTTGAGCCGGGCGACTTTTATATTGTTACCGAGCACTGACAAAGATTCTTCAACTGCAACAGAGGGTCTCATATAATTTAAATAAAAATGCTTAAAAGGTATAACATTCACTATTATGATAATTATCTCGCAAACCCGACGAATAATCAACTTCCCTCAAATTCCGCGGTTAAGTTGCCAGTCCGCTGATTGCAATTTCGATCTAACAGGCTCTATAAGACAAATTAACCAGCATAACAATTTGAATAAAACAAATAATTAGTTTTCTGAAGTCTCGCTGTCGGTCTTTTGTCCCCTGTTTAGCCCCGGACAAGCCCGGATTTTTCTAAAACTTCGCCGCCCTGCGGCAGCTGCTCTGGTTCGGACGCCGCTCATGCCTGTACGAACTAGAATTGATAGTCAGTCTCTAAATTGGATGACCCGGTATCGAGGTATCTGTCGCCACGGCACCTGCTACCGCTGCAGGACTGTGCGAAATGGCGCTGTTGTGCTCAGCTGTGACAGCAGACCATTGTTTCTGCGTGATTTTTCTCGTTGCTGACGATCGGGTAACGGGTTTCAGAACGCAAATAAAACGCCTTAAACCGGCGCTTTGTTCGTATTGACCGGGCTTACCGGTTTTATTTGTCTTTTGAGCTGAAAGCAATATGATTTTGCAGAGGATTTTTATATAAGTAATGTCTGTTTAAGTGAAACAGAAAATACTATATCGCTGCCGGTACTACAGTAGTTTCTTACAGTGCTTTGATTATTAATCTTTTTTCTGAAGTCCGCTGTCGGTAGCTACAATGCCGATGAGAATCAGCGCGCATCCGAGACACGCTGTGAGCGTGATTCCCTCGGACAAAAAAGGTAGGCCGTTACAGAATTTCCCGCATTCCTCCCGGGGCTCAAGCCCCGGGCTTCCTGCGGGAAATTCTGTGAAAACGGATATTTCTATGCCGATGTGAGCTTGAGGCCCACAACCCCCGTGATACAGAGCGCCAGAAAAAAGATCTGCCCGCCCGTGAGCGTTTCCTTAAAAAGAAGCCAGCCGCCGAGCGTGATTCCTATGGTCCCGAGGCACGTCCAGATCCCGTAGGCCAGACCGGCCGGCAGGTCGCGCATCACAAGGATCAGAAGCCACATACTTAAAAGGCTCAGACCCACGGTGACGCCGCAGAACCATTTACCAAGTTCCATGACGGCGGCGGCTTTAAGGCTCAGTCCCCAGGTAACTTCGACGAGAACGGCCACAGCGAGATAAATCCAGGCGGCAGACATGCGTTTGATCCTTTTCGGGCGGAATAAAAAAGCCCGGTTTTTGTCCGGGCATTATAGGTTTTCCGAGGCTTAGGAACAGCGTTTTTTCGCCCAGTCGCGGACTTCTTCGGTAATGCGCATGGCGCAGAAGTTCGGGCCGCACATCGAGCAGAAGTGCGCGGTCTTCATGCTTTCCTTGGGCAGCGTCAGATCGTGAAAGCTTCTGGCTTTCTCCGGATCAAACCCGATATTGAACTGATCGTACCAGCGGAATTCAAAGCGCGCCTTACTCATGGCGTTGTCCCGGATCTGAGCGCCGGCGATGCCCTTGGCGAGGTCTGCGGCGTGCGCGGCGATTTTGTAGGTGATGATGCCGTCCTTGACGTCGTTTTTGTCCGGCAGCCCCAGATGTTCCTTCGGTGTGACGTAGCAGAGCATGGCGGTTCCTGCGGCTCCGATCACGGAAGCCCCGACGGCGCTTGTGATGTGGTCGTACCCGGGCGCGATGTCGGTGACAAGCGGTCCCAATGTATAAAAAGGCGCGGCGTTACAGAGCTGCTCTTCGGCTTCGGCGTTTTCTTCCACGCGCTGCAGCGGAATATGGCCCGGGCCTTCGATAATGACCTGAACGTTACGTTCCTGCGCTCTCCGGCAGAGTTCGCCCAAGGCCGCAAGTTCAGCCATCTGGGCGCTGTCGCAGGCATCGTGAATGCAGCCCGGTCTTAAGCCGTCCCCGAGACTCACGGTCACATCGTAAGCGGCCAAAATGTCGCAGATCTCGTCAAAGTGCGTCCAGAGGAAGTTCTCCTCGTTGTGGGCCATGCACCAGACGGCCATAATCGACCCCCCGCGGGAGACAATGCCGGTCAGGCGCCCCGCCGTGAGCTCAATAAAGGGAAGGCGAAGCCCCGCGTGAATCGTAAAGTAGTCAACGCCTTGTTCAGCCTGTTCAATAAGGGTGTCGCGGTAAAGTTCCCAGGTGAGGGCCTCGGCTTTGCCGTTGACCTTTTCAAGGGCCTGATACATGGGAACCGTTCCGATCGGAACCGGGCTGTTCCTGACAATCCATTCACGGGTTTCGTGGATGTTTTTGCCGGTGGAAAGATCCATCACGGTGTCTGCGCCCCAGCGCGTCGCCCAAAGCATCTTTTCAACTTCCTGACTGATGTCGGACGTGAGCGCTGAGTTTCCGATATTGGCGTTGATCTTGGTGAGGAAGGACCGGCCAATCACCATCGGTTCGCATTCGGGGTGATTGATATTGCAGGGAATCACTGCGCGGCCTGCGGCAATTTCGCGCCGCACGAATTCAGGCGTTACTTCTTTGGGGACTTCAAAACAAGTATGACCGGCCCGGTGCTGCTGCAGCAAAAAGGCGCGGCTTCGCGGTGAGACATCCCGCAGGCTTTCTTCATAGGTCCTGCGGTTGTTGTTTTCGCGGATCGCAGCAAATTCCATCTCTTCGGTGATGATGCCGGCGCGGGCGTAGGCAAGCTGCGTAACCGCCTTTTTCCCCGCCGCGCGGCGGATGGAAGAGGTGCGGTTGAATCGGATGGCGTCGAGTTCAGCTTTCTGAGCCCGCTCGTTCCCGTAAGCGCTTGTCATGCCGGAAAGTTCTTCCGTATCACCGCGCCCGAGAATCCAGGGCGTGCGCAGGCCGGTGAGGCCCTTCGTGATGTCCACGGTTTTGGCGGGGTCACCGAAGTCACCCGAGGTATCGTAGACAAAGATCGGGGGATTGACTTCGGTTTTACCTTCCGGGAGCTTGGATTCAGCAAGGTCAATGGCGCGCATCGGAACGCGGATACCGCGGCTGCCTTCAACGTAGATGCGGCGTGAGCCCGGCAATATCCCGGTGGAACTTGCGCGCGCGGCATTGCTCGGGCGTTGCGCAGCCGTTTCGGACTTTATTTCGGTAATTGATATTGCGGCCTTTTTGGTTGTTTCAGCCATCGCGGGCTCCAAACAGAAAAGGCGGAAAGAGGGATTGGGGACGAGGGGAGACGGCGTCTTCCGGACGTGTCCGCGTTTCCTTCCGCCGATATAAATCGGGTCAAGTTCGAAGGGTTTGTCTCAATCGGCTTCAGCCGATACCCCCAACGCATGACGGGCATTGTAGCCTGATCGGTGAGGTATGCATTCGAAGCTTTATCAGAAATAACAGTTCAGCAAATACTAATCCCTAGATGATCGAGATCCATACGCTAAAATCGCGCCAAGGCTTGAAGTCTCTAAGTAGGATCCTTTCATTCCATGCCGATCACTTTGCCCGGAAACAAACGCATCAACCAGCTTGCGGCCGTCATTGCCGTCGGTTTTGCCGTGGCCGCCGTTTGGCAGGAGTTCGGCAGCCGCGGTGAACCCGGCGAAAACGAATTTGCCGACGCCGCCATGCAGCAGATTAAGGATCAGGGGGCTTTCACAAAGGAAGTCTGCGGACTGTATGCAAAGGCCGCCGTCAAAGGCAGCCGTGAGGGGGCGTTGCTGCTGACGCAGTGCGTCAATCAAAGCTATACCGGTACGACTTCAGACCGCCGCATTCTGTTGGCTGCGCTTTATCAGATGGCCGGAGATGCCGAGGTGAACGGTATCCGCGCGTCCAAGCAGCTCGAAAATCTGCGCCTCACGGAAACCGAGAAGGCGGCGCTTGCGCATTTTGATATCAAGGCCGTGCTCGACGGTACGGTTTTCGTTTCTCCCATGAATATGGGGCGGCTTGAGCGCTGATCAGACAAAAACAACTGAAAAACCCGCTACAAAGTCAAAATGCAACATAACTACCATTATGTTGAATTAAATTTTGGGCTGAAAATCAGAATTTCGATGACGGCAGGATTTGCCGGATGAAAAATCTTCGGACCGACGTTGGCCGGTCCGAAGTTCCTCTCTTAACAGATGAGTTCAAACTACCGTTGGATGACTTCCGGATGAGTGCCTGGCTCAGAAGTTCATCTTGAGCCCGACGGTTACTGTGTCGTAATCAACATCGGGCATGACAAAGGTCTGGCCGTCCCGGGATTCTTTGCCGGCGTTAAAGAAGTGCTCGTACTCAAGCCGCAGGCTGAGGCGCTCGGTCATCAGCCACTCTGCTCCGGCTCCGAGTTTCGGCGCAAGACGGGTTTTTGACTTGCTGAAGGAATACTGCGGTTCCGAGGCGTTGTTTTTGCCGTCAATCCGGATCAGTGCAACGCCTGCTTTACCGAAAACAGATAAAGCGTCTGTAACCGGGAGAATGCAACGGCATCAACGGCGAGACCGTAACCTTTAAATTCGGCGTGGCTACTGACAGGCTGCCCGGCTTGGATGCCGGCATGATCGTGTTTACTTTTGCCGAACCACCAGGCGGCGGCTTCTACGGCAAAATGGTCGTTTACGCGGCAGCCGACTGCCAGTTTGGCAGTGACATTACTGTTGTCTGCGTCGTTAACGGGATTTTGATTGTTGGCGGTATTGACTGCGCCGACGGCCTCTTTGTAGTTATTGTCGGAGTGCACCAGGCCGGCAGAAGTAAGGCCGTACCAGTTCCCGGCAACAGCGGGAAGCGCTGTGAGAATGAGTGCGGCGGCCGTTAAGGCGGATGTTGTCAGGCTTCTCATGGTATATCCTCCGAAATCGCGCGGGACAAATTTCCTTTACCCTTCAGTGGATTGTACTTGTATTTACTAGAAAGTTATAAATTCAACAGCAGAAAGCATCTGTTTAATTATGACGAGACGCATTTCTTGTTATCTCGAAAAACTGCGCACAGGTGCAAAAATTTTAAATAGACCTTCGCTGCTCTGTTAAAAATCTCCTCACGAACCGGTCCCTTTTGTCGGATAGCCAAATGCTCATTGAACGAACACGAAGCCTCAACGCCTGATTTCCAACCGCGGTAACGGTCAGATCAAAATCATCACCGGTATCCGGCGCTGCGGCAAATCCTACCTGCTCGGTGTCCTTTTCCGGGACTATCTGCTGCAGACCGGTGTGCCGGCCGATCAGATCATCACGCTCGAACTCGATAACGACCTCAACGCACGCTAAAGACTTTCTGCTTGACAATGTCAACAAACTTTAGGCGCCTCTGACGACGCGGTTGATCGCCACCGCTGCCATCTGCATCCCGATCGTTGCCGTCACCACAACGCCTGAACCGTAGCCGGAACACGCAAGTCCCTGAGAGGCCATGTCGCAGGCCTCTTTCCCCAAGGGGCGTTTGACTTCTTCATCCGAATAGACGGCCGTTACCTTAAAGGGTTTCGGACTCCCCTTACTGTCCGCCTTCGGAAAACCGTACTCTTTTCTCAGGCGGTAACGGACGCCCGAGAGCAAGGGATCGCCCTTGATTTGCCCGAGGTCTCCGATCTTAATGAGAGAGGGATTGACGCGGCCGCCCGCTGCGCCGCTTGCCACAACGAAGTTGCCGGCACGCTTACAGTGCGCGATCAAAGCGGCTTTTGCCCGTACCTGGTCAATGCAGTCAAGAACGACAGCCCCGGATCCCACAAGTTCCGCGACATTTTCCTCATTGACAAAGTCTTCAATGAGTGTCAGGCGGCAGTTTGGGTTAATGAGCGCCGCGCGGTCTCTTAAAACATCAATCTTGGCTTTGCCGAAATTGCCGTCCATTGCCTGAATTTGGCGGTTCACGTTACTCTCGGCGACGTTATCGAGGTCAATGAGCGTGATGTCGGCTGCGGCCGTCCGGATCAGGGCTTCCGCTGCCCAGCTGCCGACGCCGCCCACGCCTACAACCACAAAGTGTGCTTTGGCGATCGCCTCCGCCCCTTCGTGTCCGTAAAGGCGCGCCACGCCGCCGAAACGTCTTTCATAGTCCATTGCAACCTGCATCGCCGTCCGCTCGCTGTTTTATCGGGGAAATCAGATCCCCTGCTCTTATCAGCCCGATTTTAGAGCCTCAGGCGGCGGTAAAGAAGTTTTTGAGGTTCTTAATGTAGAGAAAAAACACATAGAAAATGACGACTGCGGCCTACAAGAGTTCAAAGTGTGCAAGGCACCGGATCTGAAAGACGTAATCTTCCGTGCCCGGGTACTCTGCAGCCAGCGCTGAAAGCTTGTAAAGCGCAGTCGCGCCGATTGCCATCGGGAAGGTAAAGGCGGCATAGCCCGGCGAAAACTGCAACCGCAACATATTGTGCCGCCAAAAAAACACAGAGCCGACCGTTGAGAAGCGGCCGTGCTCTGCGCCAAGGAGAGAAAAAAGTGAGAATCTGTGCGGATTACGGGAGCTCCGCGTATTCCGCGTCGCTGACCACCTCGCACCATTCGGTGGACTTTCCGTCCGCCGGCAGTTCCAGCGCGATATGGGCAAACCAACTGTCCTTGGCGGCTCCGTGCCAGTGTTTGACTTCCGGCGCAATATAAACAACGTCGCCGGGTTTGAGCGCGCGGGCGGGCTTACCCCACTCCCGGTACCAGCCGCGGCCGTTGGTTACAAAAAGAATCTGGCCGCCCTTGTGGTGGATGTGCCAGTTGTTGCGGCAGGCCGGTTCAAAAGTGACGTTTGCTGAAACCACGCCTTCGGTTGTGAGCATGTTGAGCCAACTGTTACCCACAAAATATTTGGCGTAGGCCGTGTTTTCGGTCCCGAGGCCGAAAAGCGGTGCCGGTGTCTGAGTCGCTGTCATGGTCATTCAATCCCGTAGACTTTCTTTGCCATTCTGAAAGCCGCCCAGGCTTTGGGCCAGCCCGCGTAAAACGCGAGCTGTGTGAGGGCTTCAGCCATTTCTTCCGCGCTGACGCCGTTTTCTTTGGCGTGCCCGATGTGGTACTCAAGGGAGGAGTCCAGAATGCCGGAACTCATCAGAGCCGCCACTGTAATGAGGCTTCTGTCGTGGGCGGAGAGTTTGTCGGTCCGCGACCATACTTCCCCGAACAAAATGTCGTCGTTAAAGTGCGCAAACTGCGGAGAAATCCGGCCGAGCGCGTCTTTGCCGGCCGTTACTTTGCGCGGCGTGGGGCCGGCGGTCTTCTGGTCTGCAGCCTGTGCGCTGCCAGCTGCGGCCGCGGCATCGGTTGCGGCGCCCGCGGCTTTGAGAAAGTCTTTGCGAGAAATGGTCATTTGTTGTGTCTCCCGTTACTGGCGGGGCTTTTTCGTAGCCCGACAAGGTAATCTTCCGCTCTTTCAGTTCGGAATCTGAGACCGTTTCACGCAGCTTTGTGCCTTTTTCTGCCGATCTCGGGCGCAATAAGGTGCCTCGGACAAAGAAAAGGCTCCGAAACCAGAAGCTTCGGAGCCCTTAGACCCTGAGAGGTCCATAGCGCTTAAGCGACTTCAATGAGGTCGTACTCGTTGTTGCCCATCCCGAGTTCCTTCATGTAGGAGAGCTGCCGCAGACCATGACGGCTTTCAATGCGTTCAACGAGGTCATGGTTTTCGGCCTTGGGTTTGCCGTAGACGAGGTCAATGCTCGCCTGATCCACTGCGAGAATATCGGTCGAAGCGACAATGCCGATATCCGGAATCGTGGGTTCGGCGGCACCGAGCCCGGCGCAGTCGCAGTCCACCGACATGCGGCGCATGACGTTGATGAAGACGATGTGCTTGCCGAAATGGTCGCACACGGCCTTGGCGGACTCGGCCATGTTTTCCATCAGAAGTTCTTTGGCCGGCCACTGATCCCAGGGGGCGTTCACGTCTTTGACGGCATGGACCTGCATTTTTCCGATGCGGCCGTCGGCGCAGCCGATGGCGATATTTTTCATGGAGCCGCCGAAACCGCCCATGGCGTGGCCCTTAAAGTGCGTTAGAACCACCATGGAGTCGTAGTTCAGAATGTTCTTGCCCATGGAGACTTCGGTAAAGTGCCTACCGCCCTTCACCGGCAGCATCACCGTGCCCTCGGCATCCATGATGTCCACCGGGCAGAAAGTCCAGCCGTTGATTTCCAGGGTTTTACGGTGGTCTTCCGTGGTGTGGCGGTCACCGTGGTAAAGCGTGTTCGTTTCAACGATGGTGCTGTCGGGAATGCGTGCCTGAAAGGCCTTTACCATCTCGCGCGGCAGGATGTTGGGGCCGTGGCGCTCACCGGTGTGCAGCTTAATGGCGACTTTGCCGGTGATCTCGCCCTTGATGAGGTCATAGAGCTTGTTGAGGTGTTCGGCGTCAATCACCTTAGAAAAATAAACCTTTGCGCGTTCCATTTTCTGTGTGTCCTTTACTGCTGTTTCGCCCAACGCGCCGCCCGCGGCGGCTCCGGCCAATTTTAGAAAATCTTTGCGGCTAACGTTCATGGCTGCTTCTCCAAACGATACGCTGTCTTGTCGTAACGCTATTGTCCGCTCCCGGACTTTCCCGCATGACACTGATCAAACCAACTTTGTGCCTTTTTCTGCCGTCAGAAAAGTTCCCTCACAATGAGAAGCACCCCCGAGGCAAGCATCATTAACCAGGTGTTCGGCAGGGCCGGCACCGTCATTGTGGAGAAGAACTCATACAAA
>OJPO01000825.1_pt1 | contig 14553 bp, 7 predicted proteins | sample 1598541 | NCBI WGS metagenome assembly OJPO01 (sample SAMN03922453, study PRJEB24848) | human gut metagenome | isolation source: stool sample | host: Homo sapiens | place: Germany | collected 2009-11
TCGGAGATGTGTATAAGAGACAGTTGCAATACGCCGCAATCGCCTTTGCGGCGAACTCCGCAGTGCCGGGGCCGCCTACGGCGTTGATGTTGGCGGTGAACTCTCCGCCAGCGCCGTACATTTGGCCGAGCTGGGCGAAAATCGCCTTTGTGCAGGTGTAGTAGTGCTCGGTGATGAAAGCTTGCAGCTTGGCGGCCTGCGCCTGCACGGCGGGGCTGTCGATGGACAGGTTTTGCAGTGCGCCGAACCCGGCGGTCAACGCCATCAGCTGATTGTTTATATCGCTGCTCTCCTGCACCGTGCGTTCGGCGGCGTTCTGCTCAAACTCGCGGTAGGCGGGGGTGTCGCCCCAAGATTCCTTGGCGCGGCGGGTGTACTCGTCAATGCGGGATGTATCAAATTCTTTGAATTGCATAGTGTGTCCTCCTGCGGCTTGCAAAGTCCGCGCCAGCCGTATCAAATCTTCCAAGTGCTGCTTTTTCAGCGTGAGAAGCTCAATTTGCTGGCGCAGAGCCTTGCGGCGGTCAAAATTCGGGTTGTCCAAAATGGTGCGGATGTCCCGCAAGGGAAACTCCAGCTCCCGAAACAGCAAAATCTGCTGCAAACGTTCCAGCGCTGCATCGTCATACAGCCTGTAGCCGCTCTCGGTGCGCATGGCGGGCAGCAGACCCAGCTTATCATAGTATTGCAGCGTGCGTATGCTTATGCCTGTCAGTCGGCTGGCTTCTTTTACGGTCATCATGATAAAACCCTCGTTTCCTTTGCGGTACTGCCATCATACACCCTGACGTTGCGTCAGAGTCAAGTGTTTCTTGAAAAAAAGTGTAATTGAAAACTTTCCGCGTCTGTGTTACACTTGCCTTTGTGCGAATTACGAAATTGGGAGGAAACAGGAGAATCATGGAACAAAAACAAAACAGAAGCTCGTTTTCCGGCAAGCTCGGCTTTGTGCTGTCGGCTGCCGGGGCATCGGTGGGGCTGGGCAATATCTGGCGGTTCCCGTATCTGGCGGCCAAGTACGGCGGCGGTATTTTTCTGCTGATCTATATTGTGCTGGCGCTGACGTTCGGCTACACGATGATCATGGCCGAGACTGCCCTGGGCCGCATGACCCACAAAAGCCCGGTCAGCGCCTACGGCACGTTTGCCAAGCCCGGCAAAAAGAACGGATTCCTCGGCTTTGGCGGCTGGATCAACGCCGTTATCCCGGTGCTGATCGTGCCGTACTACTCGGTCATCGGCGGCTGGGTCATCAAATATCTGTTTGAATATCTGCGCGGCAACGCCCAAGGCCTTGCGGAGGACGGCTATTTCAGCGCGTTCATTGCAGATGGCGCGTCCGCCGAGGTCTGCTTCCTGCTGTTTGCGTTCTTTACGCTGGGCATCATCTTTGCGGGCGTGCGCAACGGCGTGGAGCGCGTCTCCAGGCTCATGATGCCGGTGCTGGTCGTGCTGTCGGTCATCATTGCGGTCTACTCGGTCACGCGGCCCGGCGCACTGGCGGGTGTTGCCTATTTCCTGGTGCCCAACCCGGCCAACTTCTCGTGGATGACCGTCGTCACGGCCATGGGGCAGATGTTCTACTCGCTGTCCATCGCCATGGGCATTCTTGTCACGTTCGGCTCCTACATGAAGAAGGATGTCTCGATTGAGGAATCCACCGAGCACGTCGAGATTTTCGACACGCTCATCGCCGTCATGGCGGGCCTGATGATCATTCCGGCGGTGTTTGCGTTCTCCGGCGGCGACCCCGACACGCTGCAGGCCGGTCCCGCGCTGATGTTCATTACGATCCCGAAAGTCTTTGCCAGCATGGGGCTGGGCACAGTGGTGGGCGTGCTGTTCTTTGTGCTTGTGCTGTTTGCAGCGGTCACCAGCTCGATTGCCCTGACCGAGAGCGCCGTCTCAACGTTTGAGGATGAGTTGGGCTGGGGCCGCAAAAAGGCCACGGTGCTCGTCGGCGTCATCATGGTGGCGCTGGGCACGCTGTCCAGCCTGGGCTACGGCCCGCTGGCGGGGGTCACGGTCATCGGGATGCAGTTCCTTGACTTCTTCGACTTCCTGACGAACTCGGTCATGATGCCGATTGCGGCCATTGCGACCTGTCTGCTCGTCTCCCGCGTCATCGGCGTGGATAAGATCGAGCAGGAGGTTGAGCTGGACGGCCAGCCCTTCCGCCGCAAGAGGATTTTCCGCTTCATGATCCGCTGGCTCTGCCCGGTCTTTGCCGCCGTCATTCTGGCAAGCTCGGTGGCCAATGCGTTTGGAATCATTAAAATGTGACAGAAAAGGACCGTTTCCGGGTGTGGAGACGGTCCTTTTTTGTTTTATTAGAGATGCAGGGTAAGGCTCCGCGGGCGGATATAGAATCCGCCCCTACGGCCTCCGAGGCCGCAGGCACCCGCAGCCTGTCGAAAAGTGCATCGCAGGGGCGAGCACGGCTCGCCCGCAGAAGCGTTGCGGCAGCCGGAGCGCTGCCGGGCCGTCGGGGGCACCCCGCCCTACGATGCTTCTATTTCTTCTCCGGCTTGTACCGCAGCACCTTCTCCGAAAAATGCCTTGTAAAGAACTGCACGAACGGTCCTAACCCGAAGGCGCAGATCAGGGTGCCCAGCCCGATCAGTCCGCCCAACAGGAAGGCAAGCACCGCACACAGCGCATCGGTGAACACGCGGCAGCCGAAGTAGGGGACAGGCAGCCGGTCTGCCAGCATCAGCGAGAGCGCGTCATACGGCGCGACGCCTAAATCCGCCGTCTGGTACAGCGAGCACCCCAGCGCGATGACCAACACCGCCACAGCGACCCAAAGCAGCTGCACCGGCAGCGTGTCGGCAGAGCCAAAGACGGCGGTCATCGCGTCGCCGGTAAGCGTGACGATAAACCCGATGCAGAAGCTGTTGATGATGGTGCCAAGCCCGATGTACCGCCGCCCCCAAAGCAGCTGCGGCACGAAAAGGCAGAGATTCATCAGCACATTCTCGATGCTGAACGGCAGGCCGACCAGCTCCGCCAACCGCAGGTTCAGCGCACTGATGGAGTCGTTGCCCAGGCGCGAGAACTTGAACACCGCAATGCCGATGCCGATGATGGCGACGCCCGCAATCATGCCAAGGATGCGCCGCAGGGTGATTTTCTGGCCGAGAAGATTCATGTGCAAAACGCCTTTCCATTTTTAATAAGGATTCTGTATAGTACTATCCCGTAAAACCACCCCGCCTGTCAAGAGACAACCTGTTTAAAATATCACACCCAACCTTGTGAAAACTGCCAAAAACCGCACCCTGTAACCGCTGTACCGAATTTGTCAAGCGGAGGGAAACGGTGCAAAATCAGCAAATTGCCGAAATTTTGTTACACCCGCCCGGGCGTTCGATAGAACGGAAAAACTTCATAAAAAAGCCGAAAAACCCTTGACAGCAAGCCATTTACCCTGTATACTAAAGCAGTATCACAAAAATGGAATAGAGCGCCCTAAAGGGATTTTGCAAAATCTGTAAAATCAAAAAGTTTGTGAAAAACGACGAATATGCCGCAGTTTCACAGCCGCCTTTCGGGTCGCTTTCGCCAACTTTGTCAATCTATGGAATAGGAGTGGTCGCGTTTTATGGTAAAGGTCAAGCCCGTACAAAACGGCAGAACGACCCGCATGAGCTTTTCCCACATCAACGAAGTGATTGGTATGCCCAATCTGATCGAGATCCAGAAAAACTCTTACAACTGGTTCCTGGAGGAGGGCCTGCATGAGGTCTTCCACGACATTGCCGCGATCGAGGACTACACCGGCAACCTCGTGCTGGAGTTCGTCGATTACCGGCTGGACAAGAACCCCAAGTATTCTATTAAAGAATGCAAAGAGCGGGATGCCACGTATGCGGCACCCCTGTACGTCACGGCCCGTCTGTTCAACAAGCAGACCGGCGAGGTGAAGGAGCAGGAGATCTTCATGGGCGACTTCCCGCTCATGACCGACGCCGGTACCTTCATCTCCAACGGTGCCGAGCGTGCCATCGTCTCCCAGTTGGTCCGTTCTCCCGGCGTTTTCTACGGCTCCAGCAAGGACCGTACCGGCAAGGACCTGTTCACCGCTACCATGAACCCCAACCGCGGCGCCTGGCTGGAGTATGAGACGGACTCCTCTGACGTTTACTACGTCCGTATCGATAAGAACCGCAAGCTGCCCGTTACCACGCTGCTGCGTGCCCTGGGCCTGTCCACCGATGAGCAGATCAAGCAGTTCTTCGGCGATTCCGAGCCGAAGATCAACGCCTCTCTCGAAAAGGACATCACCCACAACACCGAGGAGGGCCTGCTCGAGGTCTACCGCAAGCTGCGCCCCGGTGAGCCCCCGACGGTGGAAAACTCCCGCGCACACCTGAACAACCTGTTCTTTGACCCGCGCCGTTACGACCTGGCTCGTTTTGGCCGCTATAAGATGAACAACAAGCTCAGCCTGACCCGCCGCATTGCCGGTTATAAGGCTGCCGAGGACATCATCGCCCCGCTGACCGGCGAGCTGCTGGCCGCCAAGGGCGAGAAGATCAACATGGCCAAGGCCGAGGAGATCGATAACGCCGGTGTTACCCGCGTTACCATCCTCGTTGAGAAGAAGGGCGAGGAGCCCCGTCCGTTCATTGTCATCTCCAACGGCTGCGTCAACGCCCAGAACTTCTTCAGCTTCGACGTCGAGGCCGAGGCCGGTGTCAATGAGCGTGCCAACTTTGCCGAGATCCGCAAGATCCTCGACACCACCTCCGATGTGGAGGAGCAGAAGGAGCTGCTGCGCCAGAACCATGATGTTCTGATCAGCCGCACCGTCACCGTCGATGACATTTTTGCCTCCGTCAACTACCTGCTGGGCCTTGATCACGGCATCGGCACCACCGATGAGATCGACCATCTGGGCAACCGCCGCGTCCGCAGCGTCGGTGAGCTGCTGCAGAACCAGTTCCGCATCGGCTTCTCCCGCATGGAGCGCGTCATCCGTGAGCGCATGACCCTGCAGAGCCAGGACCAGAGCGTCATCACTCCGCAGGCCCTCATCAATATCCGTCCTGTGGTCGCCGCCATCAAGGAGTTCTTCGGCTCTTCTCCGCTGTCCCAGTTCATGGACCAGAACAATCCTCTGGCTGAGCTGACCCACAAGCGCCGTCTGTCTGCTCTGGGCCCCGGCGGTCTGAGCCGTGACCGCGCAGGTTTCGAGGTCCGTGACGTTCACTACAGCCACTATGGCCGTATGTGCCCCATTGAGACCCCTGAAGGCCCCAACATCGGTCTGATCTCCTATCTGGCATCCTACGCCAAGATCAATGAGTACGGCTTCGTTGAGGCTCCTTACCGCAAGGTCAAGAAGACCTACGACGAGAAGGGCCGTCTCATCGACCAGGTCGTCACCGACGAGGTCGAGTATATGACCGCTGACGTCGAGGACGAGTACGTCGTTGCTCAGGCCAACGAGCCTCTGGACGAGACCAAGCACTTCAAGCGCGCCCGCGTTTCTGCCCGCCGCCGCGACGACATTCTGGAGATCGACGCCGAGAAGGTCGATTATATGGACGTCTCGCCCCGAATGATGGTCTCTGTCGCTACCGCCTGCATCCCCTTCCTGGAGAACGATGACTGTAACCGTGCTCTGATGGGCTCCAACATGCAGCGTCAGGCAGTGCCTCTGATGGTCACCCAGCAGCCCATCGTTGCTACCGGTATGGAGTACAAGGCTGCTACCGACTCCGGCACCGCGGTTCTGGCAAAGAACGACGGTATCGTTGAGAAGGTGGACGCTGACCATGTCGAGGTGCGCAACGCTCAGGGCGCCGTGGACAACTATTCTCTGGTCAAGTTTGCCCGCTCCAACGCAGGCACCTGCATCAACCAGCGCCCCATCGTGGAAGTGGGCGAGACTGTCACCGCCGGTCAGGTGCTGGCCGATGGCCCCGCAATGCGCAACGGCGAGATCTCTCTGGGTAAGAACGCCCTGATCGGCTTCATGACCTGGGAGGGCTACAACTACGAGGACGCCGTCCTGCTGAACGAGAAGATCGTCCGTGAGGACGTTTACACCTCTATCCACATTGAGGAATATGAGACCGAGTCCCGCGACACCAAGCTGGGACCCGAAGAGATCACCCGCGACATCCCCAACGTCTCTGAGGATGCTCTGAAGGACCTGGACGAGCGCGGCATCATCCGCATCGGCGCCGAGGTCAAGAGCGGTGATATTCTGGTCGGTAAAGTCACCCCGAAGGGCGAGACCGAGCTGACCGCTGAGGAGCGCCTGCTCCGTGCCATCTTCGGCGAGAAGGCCCGCGAGGTGCGTGACACCTCTCTGCGTGTGCCTCACGGCGAGTACGGCATCATCGTGGACGTCAAGGTCTTTACCCCGGAGAACAGCGACGAGCTGCAGCCCGGTGTGCGCGAGGTCGTCCGCTGCTACATCGCTCAGAAGCGCAAGATCAGCGTCGGCGATAAGATGGCAGGCCGTCACGGCAACAAGGGTGTCGTTTCCCGCATCCTGCCGCAGGAGGATATGCCCTACCTGCCCGACGGCACCCCGCTGGACATCGTGCTGAACCCTCTGGGCGTTCCTTCCCGTATGAACATCGGTCAGGTGCTGGAAGTCAACCTGGGCTACGCTGCCAAGGCCTGCGGCATCAAGGTCATGACCCCCGTCTTCGACTCCGCCCGCGAGGCTGACATCGGCGATACCTTCGATACCGCCCGCGAGATGTGGCACGGCGAGAATGCTCCTGCATATCCCACCAAGCTCCCCAAGCTGATGGGCGAGAAGGGCCACATCATCGACTTCTCCAAGATCGAGCTGGACCGCGACGGCAAGACCACCGTTTACGATGGCCGTACCGGTGAGAAGTTCGATAACCGCGTTACCGTCGGTTATATGTACTACCTCAAGCTGCATCACCTCGTTGATGATAAGATCCATGCCCGTTCCACCGGTCCCTACTCTCTGGTCACCCAGCAGCCTCTGGGCGGCAAGGCCCAGTTCGGCGGCCAGCGCTTCGGCGAGATGGAGGTCTGGGCTCTGGAAGCTTACGGTGCTGCTTACACCCTGCAGGAGATCCTGACCGTCAAGTCCGATGACGTCGAGGGCCGTGTCAAGACCTACGAGGCCATCGTCAAGGGCGAGCCCATCCCGCAGCCGGGCATCCCCGAGTCCTTCCGCGTCATGCTCAAGGAACTGCAGTCTCTGGGTCTGGACGTCGTGGTCCAGGACAAGGAAGGCAACGAGATCGATATGCGCCAGAACTTCGACGACGAAGAGACCGGCTTCGATATGCGTGATGTTGCCGGCACCGAGACTGTCGCCAACGAGAACGAGCTGCTGAACGATTACACCATCAAGGACGCCGATGCTGGTTTCGATGATCCCTCCGTGCTGGAGGATGACAACTCTGCCGCTGCAGAGTCCGCTTCTGACGAAGTGAACATCGACGAATAATAAGGCCCCTTTGAGAAAGCTGTGTTTCCCTGCGCGGTGCGCGTGCTGCCGCCGCAGGGCAGGGGAGGGCAGCGGGTCTTCCAACGTCAACTGTTATCATCGAGACTATAAAGATTAAGAAAGGGTTCGTTTCATGGAAAACAACGTCTTCGATTCGATCAAAATCGGCCTTGCCTCTCCTGACCAGATCCGCAACTGGAGCTATGGCGAGGTGAAGAAGCCTGAGACCATCAACTACCGCACCCTGAAGCCGGAGCGCGACGGTCTGTACTGCGAGCGCATTTTTGGACCTACCAAGGACTGGGAGTGCCACTGCGGCAAGTATAAGCGCATCCGTTATAAGGGCAAGATCTGCGACCGCTGCGGCGTCGAGGTGACCAAGGCCAAGGTCCGCCGTGAGCGTATGGGCCACATCGAGCTGGCCGCTCCTGTGAGCCACATCTGGTACTTCAAGGGCATCCCCAGCCGCATCGGCCTGATGCTGGACATCAGCCCCCGCCTGCTGGAGAAGGTCCTCTACTTTGCAAGCTATATCGTCACCGACCCCGGCCTGACCCCGCTGGAAAAGAAGCAGCTGCTGACCGAGAAAGAGTACCGCGAGATGCGCGAGCGCTACGGCGACGAGTTCGAGGCTGCGATGGGCGCTGAGGCCGTTCAGGACCTGTTGAAGGAGATCGACCTCGACCAGCTCAGCGCTGAGCTGACTGCCGAGGTGGAGAAGTCCTCCGGCCAGAAGAAGGTGCGTATCCTGAAGCGTCTGGAAGTCGTCGAGGCTTTCCGCGTTTCCGGCAACCGCCCCGAGTGGATGGTCATGGACGTGCTGCCCGTGCTGCCGCCTGACCTGCGCCCCATGGTCCAGCTGGACGGCGGCCGCTTCGCCACCTCCGACCTGAATGACCTGTACCGCCGCGTCATCAACCGCAACAACCGTCTGCGCCGCCTGCTGGAGCTGGGCGCTCCTGACATCATCGTGCGCAACGAGAAGCGTATGCTGCAGGAAGCAGTTGACAGCCTCATCGACAACGGCCGCCGCGGCCGTCCTGTCACCGGCCCCAACAACCGCGCACTGAAGAGCCTTTCCGATCTGCTGAAGGGCAAGCAGGGCCGCTTCCGTCAGAACCTGCTGGGCAAGCGTGTTGACTACTCCGGCCGTTCCGTTATCGTCGTCGGCCCTGAGCTGAAGATGTATCAGTGCGGCCTGCCCAAGGAGATGGCCCTCGAGCTGTTCAAGCCCTTCGTCATGAAGGACCTGGTCGAGAAGGAGAAGGCCAACAACATCAAGTCTGCCCGCAAGATGGTCGAGCGCGCCCGCCCCGAGGTCTGGGATTCCCTCGAGACCGTCATCAAGGGCCACCCCGTCCTGCTGAACCGTGCACCTACGCTGCACCGTCTGGGCATTCAGGCCTTTGAGCCTGTCCTGGTCGAGGGCCGTGCCATCAAGCTGCACCCCCTGGTCTGCACCCCCTTCAACGCTGACTTCGACGGCGACCAGATGGCTGTCCACCTGCCGCTGTCCACCGAGGCCCAGCGCGAGGCCAAGATGCTGATGCTGGCCTCCGGCAACCTGCTGAAGCCCTCTGACGGTGAGCCCGTCACCGTGCCCACGCAGGATATGATCCTGGGCAGCTACTACCTGACCCTCGTCAACCCCGACGATAAGGGCCACGGCAAGATCTTCCGCGACGAGGACGAGGCCATGATGGCCTATTCCGAGGGCCTCATCACGCTGCAGGCACCCATCAAGGTGCGCCGCACGATGGTCTTTGACGGCGTTGCAGAGACCGGCCTGGTCGATACCACGATGGGCCAGATCATCTTCAACACCCCCATCCCGCAGGATCTGGGCTACGTGGACCGCACCAATCCCGCCACCAAGTTCGACTACGAGATGAATCCCCGCACCCTCAAGATCGCATCCGGCGGCAAGAGCGACAAGCTGACGAAGAAGGGCCTGCCCGACATCATCAGCCGCTGCCTGACGAAGCACGGCACCAAGACCTGCGCCATGATGCTGGATCAGATCAAGGCTCAGGGCTACAAGTACTCCACCCTGTCTGCCATCACCGTCGCTGTTCCCGATGCTATTATGCCTGACGAGAAGCCGGAAATTCTGGCTGCCGCCGATAAGAAGATCGAGAAGGTCATGAAGAACTTCAACCGCGGCCTGATCTCCGATGAGGAGCGCTACCGCAAGACGGTTGAGATCTGGCAGGCCGCCACGGAGGAGGTCTCCGAGGCTCTGAGCGAAAACCTGAAGAAGAACCACCAGCGCAACCCCATCTATATGATGTCCGATTCCGGTGCCCGTGGTTCTATGGACCAGATCAAGCAGCTGGCCGGTATGCGCGGCCTGCTGGCCAATACTGCCGGTAAGACGCTGGAGATGCCTATTCGCGCCAACTACCGTGAGGGCCTGAATATCCTGGAATACTTCATCTCCTCCCGAGGCGCTCGTAAGGGTCTGGCCGATACCGCTCTGCGTACCGCTGACTCTGGCTACCTGACCCGCCGTCTGGTTGATGTCTCTCAGGAAGTCATCATCCGCGAGGAGGACTGCCACGCTACCGAGGGCATCTGGGTCCGCGAGATCAGCGAGGGCAACTCTGTTGTCGAGAGCTTCAAGGAGCGTCTGAACGGCCGCTACTCCCTGCATGATGTGCACGATCCCGCCACGGGTGAGCTGCTCGTCAGCAAGGAAAAGATGATGGATATGTTCGACGCCGAGAAGATCGTCAACGCCGGTATTACCGAGCTGGAGATCCGCTCCGTCATGACCTGCCGCGCGCACGTCGGCGTCTGCGCCCACTGCTACGGTTCCAACATGTCCAACGGTGAATGCGTCAAGGTCGGTGAGTCTGTCGGTATCATTGCCGCAGAGTCCATCGGTGAGCCCGGTACCCAGCTGACCATGCGTACCTTCCATACCGGCGGTATCGCATCTGCCGAAGACATCACCCAGGGTCTTCCCCGCGTTGAGGAACTGTTTGAGAGCCGCCGCCCGAAGGCGATGGCTATCATGTCCGAGATCGCCGGTACGGTCCACATCGACGATACCAAAAAGAGCCGCCATGCCGAGATCACCGGCACGGACGAGAACGGCGCTCCGGTTACCAAGAGCTACCTGATCCCGTTCGGCCAGCGCCTCAAGGTCATGGAAGGCGACGAGGTCGCCAAGGGCGCACTGCTGACCGAGGGTCATGCTTACCCGCAGGACATCCTCGCCATCCAGGGCCCCATCGCCACCCAGAACTACCTGATCAGCGAGGTCCAGAAGGTCTACCGTCTGCAGGGCGTTGACATCAACGATAAGCATATCGAGGTCATCGTCCGCCAGATGATGCGTAAGGTCCGCATTGAGGATTCCGGCTCCAGCGACTTTATCATGGGCAGCATCGTGAACCGCCGCGATGTCATGATCAAGAACGAGGAGATCCAGGCCCGCATTGATGCCGGTGAGACTGATCTGAAGCTCGTTCAGGCCAGCCAGGTCCTGCTTGGCATCACCAAGTCCAGTCTGGCTACCGACTCCTTCCTGTCCGCTGCGTCCTTCCAGGAGACCACCCGTGTCCTGACCGAGGCCGCTATCAAGGGCAAGGTCGACCCGCTGGCCGGCCTGAAGGAGAACGTCATCATCGGTAAGCTCATCCCCGCCGGTACTGGTCTGCCGGAGGTCGAGGAGGAGCTCGTCCAGGCCGAGATCGCCCGCGACGCCGCCGAGGCAGCCTACGACCACTAAATAAACCGCAAAGGATTCCCGCCGCCACGGCGGGAATCCTTTTTTGCATACCGTCCGCGATTGACACACACTTGCAAAACAGTTATAATAAACTCACCGACAGCAAAACGATACAAAAGGGAAGTGAGACCATGCTGTTTCTGAAATACTCGCCGTGCTCCACCTGCCAAAAGGCCAAAAAGTGGCTCGACGACCACGGCATCGAGTACACCGCTCGCCACATTAAAGAGGACAACCCCACCGCCGACGAGCTGCGCGAATGGGTCGCCCGCAGCGGCCTGCCCCTCAAGCGGTTCTTCAATACGAGCGGCCTAGTCTACAAAAATCTGGGCCTGAAGGACAAGCTGCCGACCATGACCGAGGACGAGCAGCTCGCCCTGCTGGCGTCGGACGGTATGCTCGTCAAGCGCCCGCTGCTGGTGGGCGACGATTTTGTCCTGCCCGGCTTTAAGCAGGCCGAGTGGGAAAACGCTCTTTTGTAACCTGTAGAGGCGGATTCCATATCCGCCCGTGGAAGATTCCGCTGCCGCGAACTGGCACGGGAGGCCGATGTCCGCCCCTGCATCCTCAGCATAGCAAAATATTTTATAATAAGGAGAAAACTATGTCCGAAATTCTAAAAGAACGCAGTGAACTGGACCCGCAATTTCAGTGGGACCTGACCCCGATGTTCGAGAGCGACGCCGCGTGGGAGACCGCGCTGGACAGCCTCGACGCGGACATTGAAAGCCTGGCAGCCTTCGCCGGTAAGCTGACCGATGCCGTCACGATTGGCGCATACCTCGACGCTTCCACCGAGGTGGGCCGCAAGGTCGAGCGCCTCTACTGCTATGCCTCCCAGCGCCATGACGAGGACACCCGCGACGACAAGGCCCAGAGCATGTACGCCCGCATCGGCAGCAAGTACGTCAAGATGGCCGCCGCGCTGTCCTTTGCCCAGCCGGAGATCCTGTCCCTGCCCGAGGAGACGCTGACCGCCATCGTCAACGATCCCGCCGTCGCGGACTACAAATTCAACCTAGAGGATCTGCTGCGCGGCAAGCCCCACACCCTGACCAAGGCCGAGGAAAAGCTGCTGGCCAGCTTCGGCGAGGTCATGTCTGCGCCGTCCGAGATCTACCACAATCTGGAGGACGCCGACCTGCTGTTTGATGCCGTCAAGGACGGCAGCGGCGAGACCGTCGAGGTCACCGGCTCCAACTTTGTGCCGCTGGAGATGAGCACGGACCGCACCCTGCGAGAGAACGCCTTCCACAGCTACTACAAGAGCTACCGCGAGCACATCAACACCTTCGCCGCGTCCTACGCCGGTGCCATCAAGGCTGCCACCGCCGAGGCCGCCGCCCGCAATTACCCGTCCTCCCGCGCGATGGCCATGGCGGGGGAGAATGTGCCCGCCGAGGTCTACGACAACCTCGTCGCCACGGTCCGCAAGCATATTCCCGCCATGCACCGCTATGTCCGCCTGCGCAAAAAGATGCTGGGCGTTGACGCGCTGCACTTCTATGACGTCTACGCTCCGCTGGTCGGCGATCTGAAAAAATCCTACAGCTACGAGACCGCACAGGAGATGGTCCTGAAGGCCGTTGCGCCCTTGGGCGAGGACTACCAGGCAACCGTCCGCAAGGCCTATGCCGAGCGCTGGATCGACGTTTACCCCAACCGCGGCAAGCGCGGCGGCGCGTACTCCGGCGGCTGCTATGACTCCAACCCCTATATCCTGCTGAATTTCAGCGGCACGCTGGACAGTGTCTCGACGCTGGCACATGAGATGGGCCACACGATCCACAGCTGGCGCTCCCGCCAGCATCAGCCGCCGCAGTACGCGGACTACACGCTGTTTGTCGCCGAGGTCGCGTCCACCGTCAACGAGAATCTGCTCATCGAGCAGCTGCTTGCCAACGAGAACGACCCCCAGACCCGCCTCTATCTGCTGAACCAGTATCTGGAAAACTTCAAGGGCACGGTCTATCGCCAGACGATGTTTGCCGAGTTCGAGCGCGAGGCCCACGCCATGGTCGAGCGCGGTGAAGCCCTGAACGCCGCCGCCCTGAACGCCCTGTACAAGCGCCTTGTCACCGACTATTTTGGCAACGATATGGTCATCGACGACGAGATCCAGTATGAGTGGGCGCGCATCCCGCACTTCTACCGCTCGTTCTACGTTTACAAGTATGCCACCGGCTACTCCACCGCTGTCGCCCTGTCCGAGGGCATCCTGAAAGAGGGCGAGCCTGCCGTCAAGCGCTACAAGGAGTTCCTCTCCATGGGCGGCAGTGCTTATCCGCTGGACGAGCTGCGCCACGCCGGTGTTGACCTGGCCACCCCGGCTCCCGTGGACGCCGCCCTCGAGAAGTTCGAGCGCATCCTCGACGATGCCGAGGCCACGCTGGCAAAGCTGCAGTAAACCCCATTTGCCCGTTGCCCCTGCCCCCCTGGCCCCCTCTGCGAGGGGGGCTCCGCCCGCAGGCAGTGGGGGAGAGAACTTTGTGGTTGCCCGAAATAGTTAGGGCCGCCGCAAGGCTCTCTCCCACCGGCCCTGCGGGGCCACCTCCCTCGCAGAGGGAGGCAAGAAAATAGAAACAAAAAAGCGGAGCGCCTTTCCCGACGCTCCGCTCCTATTATAATAAGGTAGAATTACTTGCCCAGCACGGCCTTGATGTAGGCGGCCTCACGTGCGGCGATCTGATCCTGATACGCCTTCACGGCCTTCGCATAGGCGGCCTCGCGTGCATCGGCCTTGGCCTGTGTGGCCTTGCCTGCAGCAATTACCGCGGCGACGCGCGCGTCAGCCTGGGACTGGGCAGCCTTGCCCGCGGCGATGACGGCCAGACAGTCTGCATCGGCCTTCGCCTGGGCAGCCTTGGCGGCCTTCAGAATTGCGGCGTTGTCGGCGTCTGCCTTGGCCTTTGCGTTCTTGGAATAAGCATCCACCGCTGCAGTGTAGGCAGCTTCCTTCGCGGCGATCTGAGCCTGGTAGGCCTTGACGGCGGCGATATAATCGCTGTTGGCATCTGCAAAAACAGGTACAGCGAAGGCGGATACTATGCACAGGGAAATCAGGATAGCAAGCAGTTTCTTCATTGTCAGGACCTCCTCAAAAATGTAGCGTCAGAACTTGCATGGCCGGAACTGTTCCGGTTTTGTCTGTATCTTCATTATAGCAAAGCGGGGTACACAATGCAACAGAAATCGACTCGTCAAGTTCATGAATCTGACGGCTTGTTTTTGTGCAAAATGTATATTTGTCTCTGGTAAATAGACAAAACGCCCACAGACGGCAGCTGACCGCGCGGCGGCGAGGGGAGACGGTCCGCTTCATTCTATGCGCGGACTTACCAAAATGCGACGCTGCCGCCCAAAC
>OJPO01000834.1_pt1 | contig 14445 bp, 8 predicted proteins | sample 1598541 | NCBI WGS metagenome assembly OJPO01 (sample SAMN03922453, study PRJEB24848) | human gut metagenome | isolation source: stool sample | host: Homo sapiens | place: Germany | collected 2009-11
CTCGCGGTTGAACGCCTTGATGACGTTGTGGCCGGAGTAGACCTCCTCGACCTGGCCGTTGACAACGCCCAGTGTCGCCTGCTGTGCCTTGAAATACTTCTGGCTGAACTTGACGACCACCAGCACCAGCGCCAGCGAGACCGGCAGGATCAGCAGAGCAATCAGCGTCATTTTAGGGCTGATGGACAGCATCATGATGAGCACGCCGACCATCGTTGCAACGCTGGTGATCAGCTGGGTCACGCTCTGGTTCAGGCTCTGGCCCAGCGTATCCACGTCGTTTGTAATGCGGGACAGCACCTCGCCGACGGTGCGCTTTTCAAAGTAGGCCAGCGGCAGGCGGTTGATCTTTTTGCTGATCTGGTCGCGGAAGTCGTAGCAGACCTTCTGCGACAGGCCGGACATGAGCCAGCCCTGAATGAAGCTGAACGCCGCGGACAGCAGGTACATGCCCAGCAGGAACAGCAGCACCTTGCCGATGTAGGCAAAGTCGATGCCGCCCACGCCGCGCAGCTTGGCGATCCAGCCGGTGGCCAGCGCCGTGGTGGCCTTGGCCAGGATCTTCGGCCCTGCAATGTTGAAAATGGTTGACAGAACAGCAAAAACAATGACGACGACCAGCGACAGCTTATACTTGCTCATGGCGGCCAGCAGCTGGCGCAGCGTGCCCTTGAAGTCCTTGGCGCGCTCCGTCGTCATGCGTCCGGGTCTTGGCATATCACTCACCCTCCTTCTGCAAATTCAGTTCCTTCTGGCTCAGCTGGCTGCGCGCAATTTCCTGATACGCGGGGCAGCTTTCCATCAGCTGGGCATGGGTGCCCTTGCCGACGAGGCGGCCCTCATCCAGCACCAGGATCTGGTTCGCGTGCAGCACGGTGGAGATGCGCTGCGCCACAATAATGACTGTGGCGTTGTCGGTTTTAGCCTTCAGCGCACGGCGCAGCGCCACGTCGGTCTTGTAGTCCAGCGCCGAGAAGCTGTCGTCAAACAGATAGATCTGCGGGTGCTTGGCAATGGCGCGGGCAATCGAAAGGCGCTGCTTCTGCCCGCCGGAGACGTTGCTGCCGCCCTGGGCAATCGGGCTGTCGAAGCCTTCGGGCTTAGCGGAGATGAACTCCGTGGCCTGGGCAATCTCGGCGGCCTGCTCTGCGTCGGCGTCGGTGATGTGGTCGCCGCCGAACTTCAGGTTGGATGTGATCGTGCCGCTGAACAGCACGCCCTTCTGCGGTACATAGCCCAGCTCGTCGTGCAGCTGTGCCTGGGTCATGTCGCGCACGTCAACGCCGTCAATCGTCACGCTGCCCTCGGTCACATCGTAGAAGCGCGGGATCAGGTTGAGCAGCGTAGATTTGCCGCAGCCCGTGGAGCCGATGATGGCCGTTGTCTCGCCGGGTCTGGCCGTGAAGCTGATGTGCTCGAGCGCGTCCTCGTCGGAGCCGGGATAGCGGAAGCTGACGTCATGGAACGCCACAACGCCGTGGGTGCCGTCCGCGGGCAGTGCCTTGGGCGCAGCGGGGTCATGGATGGTCGAGGGGGTCTTGATGACCTCGTCAATGCGGTCCGCAGCCACACCGGCACGGGGCAGCATGACGGCGACCATCGAGAGCATGAGGAACGACATGACGATCTGCATCGTGTAGGTGATGAACGCGATCATCTCACCCACCTGCATACTGCCCAGATCCATCGCCTTGCCGCCGAACCAGACGATGAGCAGGCTCGTGCCGTTCATGATGAGCGTCATAAACGGCATCATGGCGACCATCGTGCGGTTGGTGAACAGCTGGGTCTTCATCAGGTCGGTGTTGGCCCTGTCAAAGCGCTTTTCCTCAAATGCCTCGCGGCTGAACGCGCGGATGGGCATAATGCCGGTCAGGATTTCGCGGCTGACAAGGTTCAGCCGATCCACCAAAACTTGCATCTGCTTGAATTTCGGCATGGCTACGTTCATCAAAACGGCGATGAGCGCCAGCAGCGCGGCCACGGCCACAAAGATGATCCATTCCAGCCCCGTGTTGCCGCTGGCAACGTGCATAATGCCGCCAATGCCCAAAATGGGCGCGTAGGCCACCATGCGCAGCAGGATCACACAGACGAACTGCACCTGCTGGATGTCGTTCGTGGTGCGGGTAATCAGCGAAGCAGTGGAAAATTTTTCGATTTCGGCGTTGGAGTAGCCGACGACGGTCCTGAACACGTCGCGGCGCAGGTCGCGGCCAATGGCGGCAGAGACGCGGGACGCGATAAAGCCTACGGCGACGGCCACGGCAACCATCAGCAGCGTTAAAGCCAGCATCTGGCCGCCCGTGCGCAGCAGATAGGACATTTGCACGTCATGGGCAATGCCCTGGGCGTCGTATTCCAGCGCGACGAGCAGCATGGCCTGGCTGGACAGGCTGTTGGCGACGGTCTCGTCCAGCTGGGCGAGACCGTCCGTCAGCTGGCTCTGCAGCATTTCCCGTGCGCCGGGGGCCTGGGACGCGGCGGCCAGCTGCGTGGCGACGGCGTCAAGGTCATAGGCCGTGGGGAACACAGTGTCGGTGGTACCGGCGGCAGTGGCGGCATTCTTCGCCGCGGCCATGTACAGCACAACGTCCGGCGTTGTGAACGCATTTTCCAGCGCGGCGGTGTCCGCGTCCGGGTTCAGTGTGCGCATACCGTCCGCGTCGGGGTCGGAGTAGGCTTCGTCCGCCAGTGCGGCGTCGTCCTCGGACATGAGCAGCTCGAGCGCCTGCAGCGTTGTGCTGCGGACGGTGTCGGGCACGGGGCTTTCAATGCCGCCCTGCTGGATGCCGGTGTCCACAATTTTGCTTGTGTAGTCGGGCAGGCTTAAATCGCAGTATGCCTGCACGATGAGCAGCGCAACGACGGCCAGGCAGGCCGCCCAGTGCCGCCCCAGCTGCTTAAAAATTTTCGTCATGCGGGGGTTCTCCTTTCAAATCGGTTTTCATAGCGGCGTTCTCGGCCTCGATGGCGGCGAGCAGAGCGTCCTTTACGGCGTTGGCCTGCGCCAGCTGCTCCGGGGTCAGCCGCGCCATGATGCGGGCAAAGTAGTCGTTCATGGCCTGCTCATTGGTTTTGCGGGCGCGCTCCCCTGCCGGGGTGATGCGCACCAGCGTCTTGCGGCGGTCCTTGGGGTCGGTCTCGCGGACGATGTGGCCGTCCTGCTCCATCTGGCGCAGCCCGCGGGAAATCGCCGGCATAGGCTGGTGCATCTGCCGCGCAATGTCCGAGACATAGATCGCGCCATCGCGGCCGTGCTGCTCAATGAGATTGTACAGACTTTGCAGCATGCCATAGCGGCATTTGGGCTGCCCGGCCAGTGCCATGCGCATCCCGCGCCTGGACAGTGTGTGCAGCCTCGCCACAAAGCGGAATACCCCGCTCAGATAAGGGGTTTCAGTGCCCATTGGTGAACACCTCCTGTTAATAGTTGGCTTATGTTAATTATTAAACGTGATAATAATACACCCTCCTGCACCGCGGTGCAAGAGGGTGTAAGGAAGTTTTAAGATTTGTTCATAAAGTGGGGAGAAAGGCCTCCCTTGTCAAAGGGAGGCTTTAGGCTTATTCCTTCACACACGCAAGATTGCTCAGCGTCACACCCTTGCACAGCCCCAGCGGCAGGGCGACGGACGGCTTGGTGATGGTAATGTCCTTAAAGACAATGTCCTCGACCTCATAGCCCGGCTTGTCAAAACCCGCGATCTCGATCGGGGCGGCATCGTGCCGGCTGCGGTCATGGTCCAGCACCTCGGCGGTCAGGGTCAGCCGCTCAAAGAAGCAGTGCTCGAGCTTCGGCGGGGCCCCGGCGGGCACACCGTCGTCATTGTACGGTACGCTGTGCAGCATGACGCGGGGCGTGATGCAGTCCCGCACAGTCACGCCGCGCACATAGCCGCCGCGCTTGGGCGTGGCCTTGATCTCGATGCCGGAGAGTGAGTTCGCCAGATCGCAGTCCCAGATCTGCACGTCCTCCACGCCGCCGCTCATCTCGCTGCCGATGCAGATGCCGTGGCCGCAGTCGCTGCGGCAGTCAAACACCCGGATATGCGCGCAGGGACGGTTGATTTCGTTGCCCTCGGGGTTCTTGCCGCTCTTGATGGCGACAGCGTCGTCCCCCGTGGAGAACTCCGACGCAAACAGCGTGCAGTTCGTTGAGGAATCCGGGTCCCAGCCGTCGCCGTTCCAGACGCCCTCGGACACAAAGGTGCAGTGGTCGGTCTGGATGTCGTCGCAGTAGATCATGTGGACGTTCCAGGACGGGCCGTTTTTCAGCGTGATACCGCTGATCCAGACGTTCTCACAGTTGCTTAAATTGATAAGCCGCGGGCGGACGCGGCCCGGGATCGTGTCGCTGTTCTCGCAGCTTTCGACGAGCTCCCGGTTGTCGTCCAGAAAGCTCTTGATGCGGGCACGCTCGTCCTCGATGATCTTGCGGGCCAGCTCCTGCCCGCCGCCGCAGATCGTGCCCTTGCCGCGGATGATGATATTGCGGCAGTTCGGGCCGGTCTTGTGGTTCATGTCGCCCGCGTTCAAAAGGCTTGAGTAGCAGCGCATCTCGGTTCCCTCAAATCGGCTGGGGATGCGGGGCGAATAGTCGTGAATGTTCGTTGTGCCCTGCAGGACCGCGCCCTTGGCCAGATAAATTTCCAGATCGCTGTGCAGCCGCAGTGCGCCGGTCAGGAAATCGCCCGCCGGCACGTACAGAATATCGTCCGCGCCGCAGTCGTTGATGGCCCTCTGTAAATTGTCGGTGTTCAGGATATGGCCGTCGCCCTTGCAGAAGTAGGGCGCGGCGGTAATGTCGATGCGGCGTTTTTCCCTGCCGAACTGCAGCGTGGCCGAGCCGATGCAGTAGCTGCCGCTGACCACGTCCACCCGGAAGGCACTGCCGTAGCTCAGCCCTTCTATCGTAAAATGGGTGCGGTCTGTGCGGCCAATGGCCTCACCGTTCAGGGAGACCGTGTATTCCGCCCCGCTGGGCGCGGCGGCGGGCTTATCCCAGTACAGCACCGCGTAATCTTCGGTGCAGCGTATATTCAAATTGCCTTGTTTCATGGTGACGTCCTTTGGTTATGGGGAGTTTGCTCTTTCTTACATATTGTACCACAGTGTGCGCGTTTATCCAAGACTTGGGGGTGACAAAATACGCGGGCTGAAACGCTGCAGGTTTTTACACTTTGCAAGGTTGACATTTATAATCACATCTGCATAGTAGGGATATAGAGAAGTAGGGGCCGGGCATGCCCGGCCCGCGGCTTTGCCCATAGAACTCGTTTACGGGCGAGAGAGGAACGATACATGTTAAACCGGTTTTCACGCACGCAATTACTGCTCGGCAAGGAGGGCATGGACCGGCTGCTTTGCTTTTGTGCGGGATGTATGGTACAATAGGAAAACACTGTAGGGGCCGGGCATGCCCGGCCCGCGGCCTGCCCATAAGCAGGCGTCCCCCGTGAAGCTGCGGGCCGCACATGTGCGGCCCCTGCTGCGCGGCGATTTATACTGCACGAAAGGAGCTGCCATGGACAAGGCTATATTTGAAACGGCCCATCTGGCGGCCCTGAACGACCAGCAGCGCGCGGCGGTGGAGGCGGTCAACGGCCCGGTGCTGCTGCTGGCGGTGCCGGGCAGCGGCAAAACCACCGTGCTCATCACCCGGCTTGGCTATATGACCGAGGTCTGCGGCATTGCGCCGGAAGCCATCCTGACAATGACCTACACCGTCGCCGCCACGCAGGAGATGCGCACCCGGTTCGCGGCGCGGTTCGGCGGCGAATTGGCCGCACGGCTGGAGTTCCGCACCATCAACGGTGTGGCGGCGCGCATCATCGCGCTGTACAGCCGCATGTATGGCCGTACCCCGCCGGAGCTCATCCGCAATGAGAGCGAGACTACGCCGCTGCTCATGCGGCTATGGCAGGACACAAACCACGAGTACCCCGCCGAGAGCACGGTCAAGGATCTGCGCACGGCCATCACCTACATTAAAAATATGTGCATGACCGACGCGGAATTGGACGAGCTGGAAACCGAAATTGAGAATCTGCCCGACCTGTACCGCGGCTACCAGAAGGCGCTGAAGGCCGCGCACAAAATGGACTACGACGACCAGCTCTGCTTTGCGCTGCAAATCCTGCGCGGTGCGCCCGCGGTTGCGGCGGCATTCCGCAAACGGTACAAGTATTTCTGCGTCGATGAGTCGCAGGATACGTCCAAGGTACAGCATGAAATTATCCGCGTGCTGGCGCAGGAAAGCGGCAATATCTTTATGGTCGGCGACGAGGACCAGAGCATTTACGGCTTCCGCGCCGCCTACCCCCAGGCGCTGATGGACTTTGAGAAGACCTATCCCGGCGCACAGATTTTGCTGATGGAGCAGAACTATCGCTCCACAGAGCCGATTCTGGAGGCTGCCAACCGCTTTGTGGCGCGCAACCGCTATCGCCGCCCCAAGACCATCGCGCCGACGCAGGGCCCCGGCGCACCGCTGCAGATCGTTACCGTGCCGCGCCGCGCCGACCAGCTGCCATTCTTGTTTGAGACGGCGCAGCACTGCGATACCGGGACGGCGGTGCTGTTCCGCAACCACGAGAGCGCACTGCCCATCATCGACCTGTGCGAGCGGCGGGGCATCCCCTACGCCTGCAAAGCGGTGGACCAGACCTTTTTTACCAACAAGATCGTCCGCGATGTGACCGATATTTTCACGCTGGCCGCACACCCCGCGGATGGGGAAACTTTTCTGCGCTGCTACTACAAATTCGGCGTGCCCGTCACCCGCGCACAGGCGCTGTTTGCCTGCAATCAGGCGCGGCAGTACGGGCAGGGCTGCTGGACGGCCCTGCTGAATGAGGACAGCATCCGTCCGCGCACCCGCGCCGCCATGGCTGACGTGGCGGACGGTCTGGCGCGTCTGCCCAAAATGGCCGCGGACGATGCGGTGCGTTTCCTGGCCGACCAGCTGGGCTACGGCAAATATCTGGACAAAAGCGGCATGGACCGCACAAAGCTGGCCGTGCTGGAAATGCTCGGCGCACAGGAGCCGACGCCGCGGCACCTGCTGCGGCGGCTGGAAAAGCTGCGCAGCATCATACAAAACCATGAGAATCCGCCCGGGTGCAGTTTTTTGCTTTCGACGATCCACTCGGCCAAGGGGCTGGAATATGACCGGGTCATTTTGTTGGATGTGCTGGACGGCATTCTGCCCGCCAAGCCAGAGCTGTGCTGCCGCACGCCCGGTGAGACACAGCAGTATGAGGAGGACCGGCGGCTGTTTTACGTGGCCATGACCCGCGCGCGGCAGCAGTTGGTGCTGTTTGACTGCGCGGCGGAGCGCTCGACCTTTGTGGATGAGGTGCTGTCCGGTCTGCCCGGCCACCGCAAACGCCACGACGCCGAGCCCGCGGGCCGCCGCACACCCCCGCCCGCGGTACGCGCCCCGCTGCCGCCCGTGGATGTGGACAGCATCACCGCCGTCGGTGCCCATGTGCGGCATGCCGTCTTTGGCCCCGGCACTGTGGAAAGCGTTGCGGGCCGCCGCGTGACCGTGCGCTTTACGGCAGGTCCGCGCACACTGGACGCCCAGGTCGTCGCGGAGCGGCATCTGATGTGGGCGGAGTGAAATGAGAGGAGCCTTCCCCCTTGGGGGAAGGTGCCCGAGGCCCCGACCGAGGGCGGATGAGGGGAAAGTCACCGGATATTACCCGTTAATTGGCTATAAGGCGGACTCTGCCCTCATCAGTCCGCTTTGCGGACAGCTTCCCCCGAGGGGGAAGCCAAAGAGGTACTTTGATGAAAAAAATTCTGCTTCTCGCCACAGGCGGGACGATTGCAAGCCGCCCTACGGCGGCGGGCGGGCTGGCCCCGGCCATCACGTCAGAGGAGCTGCTGGCCTGCGTGCCCGAGCTGGCTGACCTGTGCGAGGTCAGCGCTGTGCAGGTGTTCAACCTGGATTCGACGAACGTCGGCCCCGCGCAGTGGCAGAGCATTGTGCGCTGCATCAAAGAAAATTATGATGCCTACGACGGCTTTGTCATCGCCCACGGCACAGACACGATGGCCTACACCGCCGCGGCGCTCAGCTACATGGTGCAGAACAGCGCGAAGCCCGTTGTGCTGACCGGCAGCCAGAAGTCCATCTACAACCGCGATACCGACGCGCGCAACAACCTCTACCGCGCGTTCGTCTACGCGGTCAGCGACGGCGCATGGGGCGTGCAGCTGGTGTTTGACAACAAGGTCATTCTGGGTACCCGCGCGCGCAAGACGCGGACGCGCAGCTTCAATGCGTTTTCCAGCATCGACTACCCCGAGACCGCGGTGTTCCGCGATACGCGGCTGGTGACGTTTCTGCGCCGCCCCACGGACCAGCCGCCCGTGCGGTTCTATGAAAGGCTTGAACCCGCCGTTTTTGTGCTGCGGCTTGTGCCGGGTATGCGGGCGGACATCATCCTGCTGCTGGCCCCGCACTACCGCGCACTGGTGCTGGAGAGCTTCGGCGTCGGCGGCCTGCCGGGCGGGGAGCACGGCGAGATGTTCGCCGCCCTGCGCCGCTGGTGTGAGAGCGGGCGGCTGGCGGTGTTTACCACGCAGGTCCCGCACGAGGGCTGCGACCTGGCCGTCTACGAGGTGGGCCGCGCCGTCGGTGAGCTGCCCGGCGTCCTGGAGGCCCGCGACATGACCCCCGAGGCTGTCGCCGTCAAGCTGATGTGGGCGCTGGGCCAGACCGAGGACCGGGAGAAGGCGGCACGGCTGTTTGAGACGCCGATTGAATACGACATAATGTAAAGATGAGAAGCCTTCTCCCCCCCCGTGAGCAGGTTTTAGAAAGCAAAGGCTGCCCCGGGGCTGCCCGGCCCGCAGGCTTCCCATAGGCGGGCACTTGCGGGTAAGTGCCGGGCCGGGCATGCCCGGCCCCTACAGGCAAATCTCAATTGCAACGTTGCTATGGCATGTTTTCAAACTTATTACATATTTTGTGAACAAACATTACATAACATGTAAACATTAGCACTCTGCTATTGACAGTGCTAATGTTCGGTGCTATTATAGAGGCGTTCCAAGGGAAAGAGGAACGGAAGAACCGAATCCCCAAAGGGAACGCAACAATGTGTATCAAAAGTCAACCGCTCACAAACAAAACGGGCGGCCGATGAAAATTGGAGGAATGACTTATGATGATGGTTCCGTATATGTTCAATGAGGCTTTGATGGATGATCTGTTCAGCAACGATTGGGAGCACGATTTTGACCGCGCCATGAAGGCCGCTGCGCCCCGCGGTATGTTTGGCAAACGTGCCGCCAATGTGATGAAAACCGATGTCCGCGAGAACAAGGACAGCTACGATGTGTTCGTTGATCTGCCCGGCTTCAAGAAAGAGGACGTTAAGCTCGATTTGGACAACGGCTATCTGACCATCAGCGCCCAGCGCAATGAGGAGCTGGATGACAAGGACAACGAGGGCCGCTATATCCGCCAGGAGCGTGCTACCGGCAGCTGCGCACGCAGCTTCTATGTCGGCAAGGAGCTGGAGCCCAAGGACATCAGCGCTAAGTTTGAGAACGGTATCCTGACCCTGCATCTGCCCAAGGCCGAGGCCAAGAAGCTTGAGCCGAAGCAGACGCTGATCGAGATCGAGTGATTGCAAAAAAATGTGCAGCCATGCTGTACCGAAGGGGCGCATTCTATAATGCGCCAGCTTGGCAGCATCCCGTTGTGAAAAAAGATGAACGCAGGGTAAACGTCCACGGGCGGATATAGAATCCGCCCCTACAGAGTCCCTGCTTTAAAAATCATCAGGCCGCAGCCCAAAATTCCGGGCTGCGGCCTTTTGTTTTGCCGCAAGGTGTGCTATACTTCCATATAGATGAAAGAAAAGTACAGGGAGGTCCTGCCCGTGCAATATTCCGATGAGCATCTGCGCTATCTGCGCCTGCTGTCTCAGAAATACCAGACCGTGGCCGCCGCGGCCAGCGAGATCATCCGCATTGAGGCCCTGCTCCGTCTGCCCAAAGGTACCGAGCACTTCATGAGTGACCTGCACGGCGAGCACGAAGCGTTCGTACATATATTAAACAGCGCATCGGGCGTCATCCGTGAAAAAATCGACACGGTGCTTGGCAACGGTGTCCCCGCCGAGGAGCGTGCCGAGCTGGCGACGCTCGTCTATTATCCCAATCAGAAGCTGCCCGAGCTGAAAGCCCGCCAGAGAGACCTGCACGCCTGGTATCGCATGACGCTGCTGCGGCTCATCGACCTGTGCCGGTTCGTGTCCAGCAAGCATACCCGCGACCATGTGCGCCGCTGTCTGCCGCAGAACTGCGGCTACATCCTCGACGAGCTGCTTCACGCCCACTTTGAGGACCACGACAAGGACCAGTATTACGGCGAGATCATTGAGAGCATCATCCGCTATGACCGCGCCGACGCCTATATTATCCGCTTCTGCGAGGTCATCAAGCGGCTGGCTGTGGACCGTCTGCACATTGTGGGCGATCTGTTTGACCGCGGCCCGCGCCCGGACCGCATTCTGGACAGTCTCATGGCGCATCATCAGGTGGACATCCAGTGGGGCAACCACGACGTGGTCTGGATGGGCGCGGCAGCGGGCAGCCCGCTCTGCATTATGACCGTGCTGAAAACAACGCTGGCTTACAACAATCTGGACACGCTGGAGGGCGGCTACGGCATCAGCCTGCGCCGCTTGGAGCGCTTTGCCCAGCATACTTACGCGGATTCCGATGTTTCGCGCTGGCTGCCCCACGCCGACCAGCGCACAGCGGCAGGCGACCTGACCGCCGCCGCGCGGATGCACAAGGCCGTGACCGTTATGATGCTCAAGCTGGAGGCGCAGGTCATTGCCCGCAACCCGGATTTTGATTTGCAGGGCCGCGACTTTTTGAACCACATTGACTTTGCCGCGGGCACGGTGGACTATTTCGGCACGACCTATCCCCTGCTGGACTGCGACTTTCCCACCGTTGACCCGGCCAACCCCGCCGCGCTGACTGCCGACGAGGAAAAGATCGCCGCCGAGCTGGTGCGCAGCTTTGCCGAGAGCGAGCGCCTGCAGCGCCATGTGCAATTTTTGTACGCCCACGGCGCGTTTTATAAAATGTGCAACGGCAATCTGCTCTACCACGGCGCAGTGCCGATGACCGAGGACGGCGCGTTTGCGGCCATTCGGTTTGAGGGCACCGCCCGCAGCGGCAAGCAGCTGTTCGACTACTGTGACCGCCGCGCCCGCCAGGGCTACAGCGCGCCCGCGGGCAGCCCGGCCCGGCTGGCCGGACAGGACTTTTTGTGGTACCTGTGGTGCGGGGCAAAATCGCCGCTGTTTGGCCGCAGCGCCATGACGACGTTTGAGCGGCTCTATATTGCCGACCCGGCGGCCCAGGTGGAGATCAAGGACCCCTACTACAGGCACATTGCCGACCCGCGCACCGCCGAGCATATTTTGCGCGAATTTGGCCTGTCCGGCGAGGGCAGCCACATCGTGAACGGCCATGTCCCTGTCCGCGCCATCGAGGGGGAAAGCCCCATCAAGGGCGGTGGACGGCTCATCATTATTGACGGCGGCTTCTGCCGTGCCTACCACCGGCGCACCGGCATAGCCGGCTACACACTGGTCTATAACTCCCGCGGGTTGATCTTGCGTACCCACCAGCCGTTTGAGAGCGTGGACAAGGCCATCCACGAGGACGAGGACATTGCCAGCAAGAGCGAGTATATCTATACTGCGCCCCAGCGCATTCTGGTGCGCGACACCGACGAGGGCGGGCGCAAGCAGGCACTGATCCGTGACTTGACAGCCCTGGTCGAAGCCTACCAGAGCGGTGTGATCGCGCAGGGCGTGGCGCAGGAAATGTGACGGTTGAAATTTGAAAAAATGAGTTTATAATGTAAACGATGCCATACTTGCCTCCCTCTGCGAGGGAGGTGGCCCCGCAGGGCCGGAGGGAGAGAACCTTGCGGTTATCCGGAATATTTCGGACAATGGCAAGGTTCTCTCCCCCACCGCCTGCGGGCGGAGCCCCCTCGCAGAGAGGGCCAAGAGAGATAAGGAGATGTTTAACCATGGCTTGCACCACCATTTTGGTCGGCAAAAATGCGTCCTACGACGGGTCCACGATGATCGCCCGCAACGACGATTCCGGCTCCGGCCATTTCACTGCCAAAAAGTTTACCGTTTTTCAGCCGCAGGACTACCCCGCGGTCTATAAATCCGTCATTTCGGGCGTCGAGATCCCCCTGCCCGGCAGCGGCCTGCGTATTACCGCGGTGCCCAACGCTGTCGAAGGCAAGGGCCTGTGGGCGGCCAGCGGCGTCAACGCGGCCAACGTCGGCATGACGGCTACCGAGACCATCACCTCCAACCCGCGCGTGCTGGGCGCTGACCCGCTCGTCAAGGGCGGCATCGGCGAGGAGGACATTGTCTATCTGGTCCTGCCCTATGTCCGCTCCGCACGCGAGGGCGTCCGGCGCCTTGGCAGTCTGCTGGAGCAGTACGGCACCTACGAGATGAACGGCATCGCGTTCCAGGATGTGGACGAGGTCTGGTGGCTCGAGACCATCGGCGGCCACCACTGGATGGCTCGCCGCGTGCCCGATGACGTCTATGTGGTCATGCCGAACCAGCTCGGCCTTGACACGCTCGACCTGGACGACGCGCTGGGCGAGCAGAAAGAGTTTATGTGCTCCGCCGACCTGCGCGGCTTTATCGACAAGTACCATCTTGACCTGTCCCTGGACGGTGTGCTGAATCCGCGCGACGCCTTCGGCAGCCACGACGATGCCGACCATGTCTACAACACGCCCCGCGGCTGGTACATGCTGCGCTATTTCAACCCCAATACGTTCGCCTGGGACGGCCCGGACGCCGACTTTACGCCGCGCTCCGACGACCTGCCCTGGTGCATGGTGCCCGAGAAAAAAATCACGCCCGAGGACGTAAAGTACGTGCTGTCGAGCCATTATCAGGGCACGCCGTATGACCCCTATGCAGCCACGGCTTCCGAGAGGGGCATCTACCGTCCCATCGGCGTGAACCGCAACGACTTTATGGCACTGCTGCAAATGCGCCCCGACGTACCGGAGGACTTCCGCGCTGTGGAGTGGCTGGCCTTTGCGTCCAACGCCTTCAACACGATGGTGCCCTTCTACGCCAACGTGGACACGACGCCGGAGTACCTGTCCAACACGACGGGCGATGTCTCCACCGACAACTTCTACTGGGCCAGCCGTCTGCTGGCCGCCATGGCCGATGCGTCCTACGCAAAATCGGTGTTCCACATCGAGCGCTACACGCTGAGCGTCGGCAGCAAAGCCAACGGCATCATCAACGCCTATGACGATGCCCAGCGCGGCGAGGCCGACCCCGCCGCCCGTGCCGCCCTGCGCACCAAGGCCAACGAGGAATTGGCCGCCATGGTCAGGGCCGAGACGACGGACACCCTGAATAAGGTCCTGTTTGAGCTGAGCAGCGGCATGAAGAATGCGTATTCGCGCTCGGATGCGTAAATTGCGTAGATAATATTGAGAAGGGACGTGCCGGAGGGTGCGTCCTTTTTTGCTGGTACACCTGCAACGCAGGGGCGGATATAGAATCCGCCCCTACGGGGATACAATATGTAAAATTCAAACTATTTTACAATAATGTCACAATCTTTGAAAGAATTTGAACTTGCTTTTATGCCGAAATCTTTGTATAATAAATGTCAGGATGGGGCACTAGGAGGCTGACTTAGTCCCCTTGTCCCCCATTCAGCCAAAAGTATAGAGAAAGAGGTATATGTAAACATGGCAAATCTGGATTTGACTAAGTATGGCATTACCGGCACGACCGAGATCGTGCATAACCCCTCTTATGAGATGCTGTTCGAGGAGGAGACCAAACCCGAGCTGACCGGCTATGAGAAGGGCCAGGTCACCGAGCTGGGCGCTGTCAATGTTATGACCGGCGTTTACACCGGCCGTTCCCCCAAGGACAAGTACATCGTCGTGGACGAGAACTCCAAGGACACCGTTTGGTGGACCAGCGACGAGTACAAGAACGACAACCACCCCATGACCGAGCAGACCTGGTCTGCCGTGAAGGACATCGCCAAGAAGGAGCTGTGCAACAAGCGCCTGTTCGTTGTCGATGCCTTCTGCGGTGCCAACAAGGACACCCGCATGGCTATCCGCTTCATCGTGGAGGTGGCCTGGCAGGCACACTTTGTCACCAACATGTTTATCAAGCCCACCGCTGAGGAGCTGGCCAATTTTGAGCCTGACTTCGTTGTTTACAACGCCTCCAAGGCTAAGGTTGAGAACTACAAGGAGCTGGGCCTGAACAGCGAGACCTGCGTTGCCTTCAACATCACCAGCAAGGAGCAGGTCATCATCAACACCTGGTACGGCGGCGAGATGAAGAAGGGCATGTTCTCCATGATGAACTA
>OJPO01000841.1_pt1 | contig 14288 bp, 10 predicted proteins | sample 1598541 | NCBI WGS metagenome assembly OJPO01 (sample SAMN03922453, study PRJEB24848) | human gut metagenome | isolation source: stool sample | host: Homo sapiens | place: Germany | collected 2009-11
GAATGTGATTTCATCATGCGTGAAAACGGACATATTGTATCCGCCTGTCAAGTCACCCGTTCGATGAAAGATGAAAAAACAAGGCAGCGTGAAATAAATGGATTAGTTTCTGCACTCAATGCATATAATCTCACCGAAGGCATGGTTCTGACCGATGACGAAACCGAAGAAATAACTATCGACAACAAAAAAATACATATAATCCCTATATGGAGATGGCTATTAAAAGATAGTGTCACTATCCCATTAACATAGTGACACTATGTACCAAGGATGGTGTCACTATCCCGAGCACATAGTGTCACCATGTTAAATCAACTATTTCGAGCTATTCTTATCCTAGTCCGCGCGCTGCGTAGGCAACGTAAACTCCTGTGAATCACAGATTACCCCATTCTCATCGGATACCGCTACACGGAAGGTCACTTCGCCATCCTTCAGTTTGCTTCCTGCATAAACAGTGGCTGTATAGCGAATGCCCTCACCCGGAAGAATCTCTTCTATCATCACGGTAGGAGAAATACCAATGTGTTTCACTTTTCCGACCGTCTCTACGACAGGAACCACATCATAGACAGGTTTCTTTCCTTCGTTCATGATTTCAAAGATGATCTTGCTGCTTTCTCCGCCATCTATCGCATGATTCCGGTTATCATCAATAAAGCGAATTTTACGCAGCTTCAACTGAGCCATCTGCTGCTGAACCTGTGTACGAGGTTTGTATCTGGAATGAGATTGCCCTTGCCTGACTTCCGGAACATAGGCATACTCCTCTATCGGGTCCGGTTTCGGAGCAGTCAGCGCATTCCCTATCGCTGCACCGGCAATGGTTCCAACAATATTTCCAATGGCAGAGCCACGATATCCGCCTCTCCAGCCATGATTATTATCTCCGATAAGTCCGCCGATCGAACTCCCCAGACTTCCCCCAATTGCAGCACCACCTACAATTGCTCCGGGATTTCCCATACGTCCCGATGCACATCCGCCCAACATCAGAGCAGAAAGCAGAATGACAGTTAGTTGTTTTCTCATCATCTCTAAATTTACTATGATTACTCTATCACCTTAAAACGTGCAAAACGCAACAATAGTTGCTTGTCCCCTGCATTTTTAAAATGAATCGTTGCTTTTGCATTATCACCCGTTCCTTCTACTTTGATCACTTCACCCAAGCCGAAACGTTCGTGCTCTATCATCTGTCCTGCCTGCACCCCTGTAACAGATGCCGAACCGGCAGAAGCCGGCTTCGCATTACTGCCACTCACCGCACTAACCTTCTTCAGATTCTTCGGCACACTGGGAGCAATCACCTGAGCTTTCGGACGTTCACGGTCGGAGAAATTACTTCCATAAGGTGTACGTGAAGGGGATGCCGTACGTGCAAATCCACCTTCGATCTCCCTGCGGAAATGCCCTGCACCTTCGTCCACCGCACGGCTGACTCCGGCTTCATGCGGCAACTGCAAATAATTCACATCAATGTCACGCAAAAAACGACTGGGACTTCCAAACTCCATCTTTCCATAACGGAAACGGGTCTTGGCAAAAGAAATATAGCAATGTTCTTCCGCACGGGTAATAGCCACGTAGAACAAACGGCGCTCTTCTTCCAGCGCACGGGGAGAATCGCCCGCCATGCCACTGGGGAAAAGGTTTTCTTCCAGCCCCACTACAAATACGTTTTTAAATTCCAGCCCTTTGGCCGAATGAACGGTCATCAGCGTGATCTTTTCTCCATCATCAGCCTTGTCCGAATCCTGATCAGTAAGCAAAGCGATCTCCGAAAGAAAATCTGTCAGAGAAATATTCGGATTTCCTTCTTCCTGCCGCAAAGCGCAGAAGTCGTTCATTCCATTCACCAGTTCCTCTATGTTTTCCTTACGGCTCAGATTCTCCGGTGAAGTATCCTGGCAAACATCATTGATGATGCCGGACTGACGGATGATGTCCGTTCCTATCTCATAGGCATTCTTGTCAGCCTGACCAGCCATAAAGCCTTCTACCAGTTCACGGAAACCTTGCAGCTTGCCATGCGTCCCTTTGTTGATATTCAGCCCGTAGCTCAATGGCTCACAGAGCGCTGCCCAAAGGCTGACACCATTTTCCGTGGCTGCCGATATTATTTTTCCAACCGTCGTATCACCGATACCACGGGCAGGATAATTAATGATCCGCTTGAATGCTTCTTCATCATTCGGATTCACTACCAAGCGGAAATAAGCTATAACGTCCTTAATCTCCTTACGCTGGTAGAACGAAAGCCCGCCATAGATTTTATAAGGCATGCTCCGTTTCCGAAGAGCCTCTTCGAAAACACGGCTCTGCGCATTCGTACGATATAATATCGCAAAATCAGCATAACCATAACTATGTTCCCGACGCAGTTCAGCTATCTTATTGGCTACGATATCCCCTTCTTCCACATCACTGTAAGCCTGGAATACACCAATGGGTTCACCTCTTTCCTTTTCAGAAAATACTTCTTTCCGAATCTGGCGTTCATTCTTTTCGATCAGACTGTTGGCAGCGCAGACAATGGTTTGCGTAGAACGATAATTCTGCTCCAGTTTGAACACTTTTGTGTTAGGGTAGACCTTCGTGAAATAGAGAATATTATCGATATCCGCCCCACGGAAAGAGTAGATGCTCTGCGCATCATCCCCTACCACACAAACACGCTGATTTTCTTTCGTCAGTTGGAGTACGATGCTGTGCTGCGCATAGTTCGTATCCTGATACTCATCCACCAATACATAACGGAACTGCTCCCGGTAACGGGCCAGCACCTCCGGAAAGTCACGGAACAGAATATAAGTATACACCAGCAAATCGTCGAAATCCATCGCTCCCGCCTGACGGCACCTTTCCCAGTAACGGGTATATATATCACGGAGGGCTGGCACTTTGGCTGCCATGTCCCCTTCATAAGCTTCTTTATTGGCGGCATATCCCGTAGGAGAAACCAGGTGGTTTTTGGCACTCGAAATGCGTGCCTGTACCATCCCCGGTTTATAAGTCTTTTCGTCCAGCCCCATCTCCTTGATGATGGAGCGGATCAGGCTTTTGCTATCCGCCGAGTCATAAATGGTGAATTGGGAGGTGAATCCGATGTGTTGTGCTTCGGCACGGAGAATGCGGGAAAAGACGGAATGGAAAGTGCCCATCCACAGATAGCGCGCCCGCTCCATACCTACCTGGCGGGCTATACGTTCCTTCATCTCACGCGCTGCCTTATTGGTAAAGGTCAGTGCCAGGATGTTCCACGGTTGATAGCCGTTCTCCAGCAGATAGGCAATTTTATAAGTCAAGACACGTGTCTTTCCCGAACCTGCACCGGCTATCACCAGCGAAGGCCCGTCGTTATAAGTCACTGCTGCACACTGACTCTCATTTAATTCCTCTATATAGTTGGTATTCATAACAGCATTATAAAAACAATGAGGATTTTTAACAAACCCTTGGCGTTCAAATTTGTTTCAATACGACAAAAGTATAACATTCATTTGACAATGAAGATATTTTTATGATTTTTCATCACTAACTATTTAACCTAACCACTCAAAGCAATGAAAAAGAGTATATTTTTATCATTTATTTTATGCTTGTGCCTCGTCGCCTGTATACCACAGCAGGCAATGGCGCAAAAGCAAAGCCGCATGGAAAAGCTGCTAAGGTATCTGAACGACAACGACGCCGACAAATGGCAGAAGAACCGGGAAAAACTGGATGACGAAACAAAGGCATATTATGCCGAAGAGTTATCATTAATGGATGTGCTCAATGATCTCTGGAACAAACAAAGCGAGCAGGCAGCCACCCTCTACTTCGGCTGCTACGAGAAAGCCGCCCAAAGCTATTTCCCGGGAATCTGTGAAGGGGAAAAGATACAGCTTTCCAACATACGGGAAAAGGCGGATCAGTCAATCATCAGCTTGCTAGAAGCCTCAAAAGATAAGATTCCTTTCAGCCGGACACTGCTGGACAGCATTCACGCCACCGAATATCCGGCTGATTCCGCCATGTTGCAAAGGCTACAGAACCTCCGTGAGGTAGCATTGCTGGAAGGAATGCTCAAAACTCCTTCGCCTGCCATCTACCGGACTTATGTCAAGGAGTATCCCGACGGAAAATTCATCGCACAAGTCAACGCCTCCGAAAACGTACGGCTCTACCAACTGGTAAAAGCCGCACCGACTCCTGCCAACTTCAAAGCTTTCTTTGAGGACCCCGAAATGCAGAAATATTATCAAACGAGAGGTCCACGCCCCTACCTTGCCGAAGTCCGTACCTTATACGACGACTTCCTGTTTCAACGCATCGACAGCTTGAAAAAAGGAGGAAATGCCACCGCCATCCGGCAGATTATTGATGACTATAAAAATACACCTTATCTGGCCACCGGCACCCGGACTCACCTGAACGATCTTGAATATCTCAGTGAAAAGGCGGACTTTGAGCTCTTGAAGCCGGCAATAGTCAACTCTGAATCGCTCGGTTTACTGCAAGAGTTTCTCAAAACGCACAAATACAAGGAGTTTCGTGACCAAGCCAACGCACTGCGAGCACCATTCGTTCTGCAAGCAATTGTATCGACCCCTACTGCCGTGAAATATTACACGCAGGGAAGATTGACGAAATGCTGCGAAACCGACAGCACCGGCAACATTACAACGAGCTACATCTATAACGATAAGGGGCAGCTTACCACCGTATTATCCGTGACCGAAAAGAACGGGCAGCCTGCCAACGAAGTACAAACCAGCAGGCTATACGACCCGCAAGGCCACTGCATCTTCGAAGTGAAGACAAACCCCAAAACCAAAACGGATTTCTACCGCCGGACACGCCGCGTCGGTATCGACGGAAGCATCGAAAGTGACTCCCTCAAATACATGGACGGCAGATATACCGTCAGCAGCTATAACAAACAGGGATTGCTGACGGAATGCAAAGAGTACAACAAGAACGGGGAACTGGAAGGATACACAGTCAACAAATATGATGATAACGGCAAAATGACCGAATCACAGCACCAGAATATGCTCTTTGTCAATTCGCCCAACCAGCTCCTTTCGCAAAAAGAACTGTATGAATATGACAAATACGGTTATCTCACCCGAATCGTCTACCAACGTATCTTCGGCAACAGCCAGAAAACGTCCGGATGCCTGACTTGCCTCTATGATGAGTACGGCAACCGGATCGACGGGGACTCTTATTATGAATATGACAATACCGGGCAGTGGGTATGCCGGACGAACCATGACAACCCGCAACAAGTGGAGCGCATACAGTACATTTATAAATAAAAATAAAATACCGTGAACCTTTTACGGCTCACGGCTGTTACTATAGTATAACAAAACCAATTAAAGTTTTGACAATATGAATACTATATTAATGTCTTTAATAATTATGACCATGACTTACGAAATGCCAAAACTTCCTTACGCAAACAATGCGCTGGAACCTGTAATCAGTCAGCAAACTATAGATTTCCATTACGGAAAACATCTGCAAACATATGTAAATAATCTGAATAGCCTTGTGCCCGGAACAGAATATGAAGGTAAAACGGTAGAAGAAATCGTTGCCATTGCCCCGGACGGAGCTATCTTCAACAACGCCGGACAAGTGTTGAATCACAATTTATATTTCCTCCAATTCGCTCCGAAACCTTCGAAAAAGGAACCGGCAGGCAAACTGGGAGAAGCTATCAAACGTGATTTCGGCAGCTTTGAAAACTTCAAGAAAGAATTCAATGCAGCAGCAGTCGGATTATTCGGGTCAGGATGGGCTTGGCTCTCAGTAGACAAGAACGGTAAACTGCATATTACCAAAGAAGGAAACGGCAGTAATCCCGTACGCGCCGGACTGAAACCACTTCTGGGATTTGATGTGTGGGAACACTCCTACTATCTGGATTACCAGAACCGCCGTGCCGACCACGTGAACGCCCTGTGGAATATCATCGACTGGGACGTGGTAGAAAAAAGAATGTAACCGGACTCATTAAAATTAAACTAAGCTATACTATCGGAAAGGTCGTTGTGAATTTCACAGCGACCTTTTTTCCGGCACAAAACCTAAACATTCTATTGTATTTCAAAGGTATAAGTTGTATTTTTGCAACAGCCGAACCCAAAACAGACAATTATGACACTTCAGCAGAAAAATAAAAAATGGCGCATTGTCGATGTTATTTTCTTACTTTTGCTCCCCTTCTTCAGCAATGCGGCTACTCCGGAAGAATCGAAGGAGGAGATACTTTTTGTCACGTCCTACAATTCTGATACCAAATATACTTACGATAATATCAACACATTTGTAGAAACGTACCGTCTGCTGGGCGGAAAGTATTCCACCATCGTAGAAAACATGAATGCTACCGACCTCAATCAAGCCAGGGAGTGGAAAAAAACGCTCACCAATATTCTGGATAAACACCCGAATGCGAAACTGGTCATCCTGCTGGGAGGCGAAGCGTGGAGCAGCTTCCTGCATCTCGAAGATGAGAAGTACAAACAGCTTCCCGTATTTTGTGCTATGGCAACCCGCAACGGTATCCGCATACCGGAAGATTCCATCCATATACAGACTTATGATCCTCCAAGCATCGACTTAACGGAAAGGATGAAAGAGTACAATGTAATATATTGTAATACATATGAATATGACATTGACAGAGATATCGAAATGATGCGAAGTTTCTATCCGGACATGGAGCATCTGGTGTTCATCTCGGACAATACTTACAACGGACTTGCCGAGCAAGCCTGGGTGAAAAAGAACATGGTACGTTACCCTGAATTGTCGACTACCTACATTGATGGCCGTACGCACACCCTCGATGCAGCCGTCAACCAATTGCGCAAAGTACCGAAGAATTCTGTGATGCTGCTAGGTATCTGGAGAATTGACAGCCGGGGTATCACGTATATGAATAACTCCGTATATGCTTTCTCCAAAGCCAATCCTTCACTTCCCGTATTCAGTATGACTGCCACCGCAATCGGTTACTGGGCTATCGGCGGATATGTGCCTCAATATGCCGGAATAGGGCAAAACATGGCTGAACAGGCTTATCTATTTCTGGACAAGGGAGAAGAAAACATCAGTAATATCTATTTATTGCCCAACAAATATAAGTTTGATGCCAACAAACTGAAAGAATGGGGATTCCATGACAAGAAACTACCGTTCAATTCACTTGTCATCAACCAGCCGATACCTTTCTTCCAGGCGTATCGCACGGAAGTTCAGTTTATTCTGCTTACATTTCTTGTGCTGATAGGCGGACTGTTCATCTCATTGTATTATTATTACCGGACAAAGATTCTGAAGAACCACCTCGAAAAGACAACAGCACAATTGAGGGAAGATAAAAAGAAACTGGAATTATCAGAAAACGCGCTTCGTCACGCCAAAGAGCGTGCCGAAGAAGCCAATCAGCTGAAAAGTGCCTTCGTTTCGAACATGAGTCACGAAATACGGACACCTCTGAACGCTATTGTCGGCTTTTCCAGCCTGCTGATTGATACCGTAGAGACAACAGAGGAGCAAAAAGAGTATGCGGACATCATTCAGACCAATTCGGAGTTATTATTGCAACTGATCAGTGATGTACTGGACGTATCGCGTCTGGAATCCGGCAAACTGCTGTTCAAGTATGAATGGTGCGAACTGGTCAATCATTGTCAGAACATGATTACGCTGACCAGAAAGAACAGGACAAAGGATATAGATATCAGACTCCGGATGCCGAAAGAACCTTATATGCTCTACACCGATCCGTTACGCTTGCAGCAGGTCATTACCAACTTGCTGAACAACGCACTGAAGTTTACTCCTGACGGCGGAAGCATTACGCTGGATTATGAAATAGATGAGGAAGACCAGTGTATGCTGTTTTCCGTGACCGATACAGGCTCGGGAATTCCCGAGGACAAACAGGAACTGGTATTCCAGCGTTTTGAGAAGCTCAACGAATTTGTGCAGGGAACAGGCCTGGGACTGGCGATCTGCAAACTGACCATACAACGTATGGGAGGCGATATCTGGATCGATAAGAATTATAAGAACGGGGCACGGTTTGTCTTTTCCCATCCTATCAAAAAGCAGGAATCGGAAGAAAAATGAAAAAAAATCGGATGATTTGGTGTTTATCTGTTTCTTTTTCGCTTACTTTGCTCCCGTAAAGACAAAGGGGTGCCCCAAGAGGGGCTGAGATTATACCCTAGGAACCTGAGGCAGTTAGCACTGACGTAGGGATTGTGTTTCTTCTTATCGCCTTTCCATATAAGCACGCTCTTTGTATTTACTTTCAACTTATTAACTCTGATAGGACAATGAAAGTACAAGTGAACAACAAAGAGGTGGAAATGACTCCCGCTTCTACCCTTACACAATTGGCAGCCCAACTGGGACTTCCGGTACAAGGCATCGCGATTGCCGTAAACAACAAAATGATTCCGCGCACCGAATGGGAAAAGTTTTCGTTGCAGGAGAATGACAACCTGGTGATCATCAAAGCGGCTTGTGGAGGGGAAAAGTATGGTCAGTCTACAATTTATCACTCACCAGACCGATCGGTATACCTGTTTCGAATCGGCACTCATGGCACTCGAAGGGGGATGCAAGTGGATACAGCTACGCATGAAGGAAGCTCCGTACGAAGAAGTGGAAGCGGTTGCCCTCCAGCTAAAACCGCTCTGCAAAGAGAAGGAAGCGATCTTAATTCTGGATGACCACGTCGAACTTGCCAGAAAGCTGGAAGTGGACGGTGTGCATCTGGGCAAAAAAGACATGCCTATCGATGAGGCACGGCAACTGCTTGGAGAATCATTTATCATCGGTGGTACGGCAAATACATTCGAAGACGTCGTACAACATTATCGTGCCGGAGCAGATTATCTCGGCATCGGTCCTTTCCGATTCACTACTACAAAGAAAAACCTGAGCCCTGTTCTGGGGCTGGAAGGCTATACCGCTATTTTATCTCAGATGAAGGAGGCGAATATCGAACTCCCGGTAGTAGCTATCGGAGGAATCACCTATGAGGATATACCCGCCATACTCGAAACCGGAGTAAACGGAATCGCACTTTCCGGAACGATTCTCCGGGCGGAAGATCCGGCAGAGGAGACACGCAGAATTTTGGAGAGTTATTAATTACGTCAAATGTATAATCAAATAAAAGAAGAGAAAAGTGGAAAAGTTAGTAATTGCAGGCCGTGAGTTTGACTCCCGCCTTTTCCTGGGTACAGGAAAGTTCAATTCCAATGAAGTAATGGAACAAGCTATTCTGGCATCGGGCACAGAAATGGTAACTGTAGCTATGAAACGCATCGACATGGATGATAAAGAAGACGATATGCTGAAACATATTATTCATCCGAATATTCAGCTACTGCCCAATACATCGGGGGTACGCGATGCGGAAGAAGCTGTTTTTGCCGCACAGATGGCACGCGAAGCATTCGGAACCAATTGGCTGAAACTGGAAATTCATCCTGATCCCCGCTATCTGCTCCCCGACTCTATCGAGACATTAAAAGCTACCGAACAGCTTGTCAAACTGGGATTTATAGTACTGCCCTACTGTCAGGCCGACCCCGTACTCTGCAAACGGTTGGAAGAAGCCGGCGCAGCTACTGTAATGCCGCTTGGTGCCCCCATCGGTACCAACAAAGGATTGCAGACTAAAGAATTCCTGCAAATTATTATCGAACAGGCAGGCATCCCTGTTGTGGTAGATGCCGGCATCGGTGCGCCCAGTCATGCCGCCGAAGCAATGGAACTGGGAGCATCCGCCGCACTGGTGAACACAGCTATCGCCGTAGCAGGCAATCCGGTAGAAATGGCGCTGGCTTTCAAAGCGGCTACCGAGGCCGGAAGGCGGGCATACGAAGCAGGTCTGGGCATGCAGGCCGACAACTTTGTTGCAGAAGCGAGTTCGCCTTTAACCGCATTTCTGAATGAATAAGTAATAAGCAATGAGTAATGTCTAATTGACTACTTTTTTATCATACTAGAATAAAAAATTCATGGAACAAAAAATAAAATTCCCCCGCTCTCAGAAAGTATATCTGCCGGGCAAGCTCTATCCGAATATCCGTGTAGCCATGCGGAAAGTAGAACAAGTGCCCAGCACCAGCTTCGAAGGAGACGAAAAAATAGTGACTCCAAATCCGGAAGTATATGTATATGATACCAGCGGACCGTTCAGCGATTCATCAATGAGCATCGACCTTAAAAAAGGACTTCCACGCTTACGTGAAGAGTGGATTGTGTCACGTGGCGATGTGGAACAACTCCCCGAAATCACTTCGGAATACGGGCAAATGCGACGGGACGACAAGAGTCTGGACCATCTTCGTTTTGAGCACATCGCCCTTCCCTACCGTGCCCGAAAAGGAGAAGCCATCACCCAAATGGCATATGCCAAACGAGGCATTATCACTCCGGAAATGGAATATGTGGCTATCCGGGAAAATATGAACTGTGAAGAGCTCGGAATCGAGACTCATATCACTCCCGAATTTGTCCGTAAGGAAATAGCAGAAGGCCGTGCGGTACTCCCGGCCAATATCAATCATCCGGAAGCTGAACCGATGATTATCGGTCGTAACTTCCTGGTGAAAATCAATACGAACATCGGAAATTCAGCTACGACTTCCAGCATTGATGAGGAAGTGGAAAAGGCTTTGTGGAGCTGTAAATGGGGAGGTGACACGCTGATGGACCTTTCCACCGGAGAGAATATCCATGAGACGCGTGAGTGGATTATCCGTAACTGTCCGGTGCCGGTGGGTACTGTACCTATTTATCAGGCACTTGAAAAAGTGAACGGCGTAGTCGAGGATCTTAGTTGGGAAATCTATCGGGATACGTTGATAGAACAGTGCGAACAGGGAGTGGATTACTTCACGATTCATGCAGGTATTCGTCGCCACAATGTGCATCTTGCCGACGAGCGTCTGTGCGGTATCGTCAGCCGTGGAGGAAGTATCATGAGCAAATGGTGTCTGGTACACAATCAGGAAAGTTTCCTGTATGAGCACTTTGATGATATTTGTGATATTCTGGCTCAATATGACGTTGCCGTATCATTGGGAGACGGATTGCGTCCGGGGTCCATCCACGATGCCAACGACAAAGCACAATTTGCGGAACTGGATACCATGGGCGAGCTGGTGCTTCGTGCCTGGAAAAAGAATGTACAGGCGTTCATCGAAGGTCCTGGGCATGTACCGATGCATAAAATCAAAGAAAACATGGAGCGCCAGATCGAGAAATGTCATGATGCGCCGTTTTATACGCTCGGTCCTTTGGTCACCGACATTGCTCCGGGATACGATCATATTACCTCCGCTATCGGAGCGGCTCAGATTGGTTGGCTGGGCACGGCCATGCTTTGCTATGTCACTCCGAAAGAGCATCTTGCCTTGCCGGATAAAGAAGATGTGCGTGTAGGCGTCATCACATACAAGATTGCCGCCCATGCCGCCGATCTCGCCAAAGGCCATCCGGGAGCACAGGTTCGCGACAATGCATTGAGCAAAGCCCGCTACGAGTTCCGCTGGAAAGACCAGTTCGACTTGTCTCTCGATCCGGAACGGGCACAAGGATATTTCCGTGCGGGACATCACATCGACGGAGAATACTGTACGATGTGCGGACCTAATTTCTGTGCCATGAGATTGTCTCGTGACTTGAAGAAAAACGCCCATAATGACAAACAGTAAGTGGTGAAAAACTTAAAACCAATTTACAACTAACTTATAACTTAAAAAAATGTTCTCAGACGAATTAGAAAAAATATCCTGGGAAGAGACGACAAAAGCCATCTATTCCAAGACAGATGCCGATGTGCGCCGTGCATTGGGTAAAAAAGAGCATCTGGACGTCAACGACTTTATGGCATTGATCTCACCTGCCGCCACTCCATATCTGGAAGTGATGGCTCGCCTCAGCCAGAAATATACGATGGAACGGTTCGGCAAAACAATCTCTATGTTCGTACCGCTCTACATCACCAATTCATGTACCAACTCCTGTGTTTACTGTGGTTTCCACATCAGCAATCCGATGAAAAGAACGATTCTGACCGAAGAGGAAATCATCAACGAATATAAAGCCATCAAACGGCTGGCTCCTTTCGAGAATCTGTTACTCGTGACCGGTGAAAATCCGGCAGCGGCAGGAGTGCCTTACATCGCCCGTGCACTGGACTTGGCCAAACCTTATTTCAGCAATCTTCAAATTGAAGTGATGCCCCTCAAAGCGGAAGAATATAAAGAGCTCACTCATCACGGACTGAACGGAGTCATCTGTTTTCAGGAAACCTACAACAAGGCGAACTATAAAAAGTATCACCCGAGAGGCATGAAGTCCAAATTCGAATGGCGTGTCAATGGTTTCGACCGTATGGGACAAGCCGGTGTCCACAAGATAGGAATGGGTGTTCTGATCGGTCTGGAAGAGTGGCGGACCGATGTGACAATGATGGCTTACCACCTCCGCTACTTGCAGAAACATTATTGGAAAACCAAGTACAGCGTCAACTTCCCCCGTATGCGTCCATCCGAAAACGATGGTTTCCAACCCAACGTCATCATGAACGACCGGGAACTTGCACAGCTTACATTCGCCATGCGTATCTTCGACCATGATGTAGATATCTCTTATTCTACCCGCGAAAGTGCCGAGATACGAAATCACATGGCAACTCTGGGGGTAACTACCATGAGTGCCGAAAGCAAGACTGAACCGGGTGGATATTACAGCTATCCGCAAACGTTGGAACAGTTTCATGTGAGCGACGAACGGAAAGCGATAGAAGTAGAACGTGATTTGAGAAAACTGGGACGTGAACCGGTCTGGAAAGACTGGGACCAGTCTTTTGACTTTAAAAGATAAAACGATGCGATACGACAGGCAAATGATCCTTCCCGAAATCGGAGAAGAGGGACAGCGGAAACTGAAGCAAGCAAAGGTTCTTATTGTAGGCGTAGGAGGGTTAGGCTCTCCCATCGCCCTCTATCTGGCCGGAGCAGGAGTAGGTTGTATAGGACTGGTAGACGACGATGTGGTCAGTATCAGCAATCTGCAAAGACAGGTGCTCTATTCAGAAAAAGAATTAGGTAAACCGAAAGCAATATGTGCCGCTGAACGGCTTTCCGCACTCAACAGCGAGACAACTTCCCAGCCTTATCCTACCCGTCTAACAGAAGAAAACGCACAAGAAATCATCAGTCAGTATGATATTGTAGTAGATGGCTGCGACAACTTCCCTACCCGTTATCTGATCAATGACATCTGTGCAAAAACGGGGAAAGTCTATGTCTATGGAGCCATTTGCGGCTTCGAAGGCCAGGTATCTGTTTTCCATTACGGAGAAGAGAAAAAAGACTATCGGGACCTATACCCCGACGAAGAGGAAATGAAACGAATGCCCCCGCCTCCCAAGGGTGTAATGGGCATCACTCCCGCTGTGACAGGGAGCATCGAGGCAACAGAAGTGCTGAAGATTATATGCGGCTTTGGAGAAGTATTGTCGGGCAAACTATGGACTATTGACTTGCGGACATTGCAATCTAACAAATTTTCACTATAAACGTTGGTTTCTGAAATAGTTAATTAGTAACTTTGCTAAAGTTTACAACTTAACAAAGGAAATGAAACTAATTGTAGTTACCACCCCTACTTTCTTCGTTGAAGAAGATAAGATTATTACCGCTCTTTTCGAAGAGGGACTGGATATTCTACATCTCAGAAAACCTGAGACACCAGCCATGTATTCCGAACGATTGCTGACACTGATTCCTGAAAAATATCATCGCCGCATCGTGACACACGAGCACTTCTATCTGAAAGAAGAATTCAACTTGATGGGTATTCACCTGAATGCACGCAATCCGAGCGAACCGCATGATTACGCCGGACATGTCAGTTGTTCCTGTCATTCCGTAGAGGAGGTAAAAAACAGAAAGCATTTCTATGATTATGTTTTCATGAGCCCTATTTACGATAGTATTTCGAAGGTCAATTATTATTCTACTTATACGGCAGAAGAGTTACGTGAAGCACAGAAAGCCAAAATCATTGACTCCAAAGTGATGGCACTCGGGGGGATTAATGAAGATAATCTACTGGAGATAAAGGATTTCGGATTCGGAGGAGCTGTTGTACTGGGAGATCTCTGGAATCGGTTTGATGCTTGCCTGGACCAGAATTATCTCTGTCTCTTATACACATCTCCGAGCCCACGAGACTCCTGAGCA
>OJPO01000856.1_pt1 | contig 14087 bp, 10 predicted proteins | sample 1598541 | NCBI WGS metagenome assembly OJPO01 (sample SAMN03922453, study PRJEB24848) | human gut metagenome | isolation source: stool sample | host: Homo sapiens | place: Germany | collected 2009-11
ACGGACTGGTACATGGACCGCGACCTTGCGGCCGCCATGAACCTGTATTTTGCGGATCCCGCCACTGACAGCTACGATCTGAAGGCTGAGCAATCAGCGCTTGCGAGGCTCAAACAAGTCTCAGGGAACGCCGGATCGATAGTGCAGTACAAACCAGCGAATCGGCAAGACGAAGCAGTCCTTCGCCGGAACCGACGGATCGAGCTGATGAAGCCCGTACCCGTAGAGCGGTTGCGTTTTAAATGTTCCTGTGGTGCAGGGGACGCCCGGGCAGACAAGGCCTCAAAAACCTTGCCTGTTACGGGAAAGCCTGCACCGTGTCAGGAAACCCCGCGCTTTCAAGCGCGGGTTGTTTAGGCGTGTCGAGAGCGTGAGCGTTGGTTATCAGACGCGCCTGCAGCTTAATGCCTTCGACATTGAAGAGTTTCTTTGGACGAAGGGTTTGGGCGGGGCCGTCACAGCTTTCTTTGCTTGAGCATGTGCTGGAACTCAAACCCTTCGCGCCGGAAGAGCTTTCCCGCCTGAACACGCTTTTCCGGACGTATGTGCGCGTGGGCGGAATACCTGCCGTCGTGCGCCGGTATCTGGAAACAGGCTCCTTGGAGGCGGCCGCAAAAGAGCAGAGGGTGTGCCTTAAAGCGGTCCGCGACAGTGTCCGGTGGTGTCCGGTGGTTTCCGGCGGGCGCAGAGCAAAGGCGGTCTCTTGCCGTGATTGACGAAGTGCCGCGGCAGCTTCAAAACCGCAACAAACAGTTTGCCGTGTCGGGAATCGGCCCGCACGCAAGGCGAAGGGATTACATGGGAGTCGTTGAACGGCTTACTGACGCCGGAACTGCCGATCCGCGGCAACCGAGATCCCGAGCGGATGAATCTTTATTTCCACGATACCGGTCTTTTGGCGGCAGCAATGAAAGAGCACGCCCGAGAATCTTGTGCCGGCGGAGATTGCGGCAGGGGCTTCGCCTCACACGAAGATGCTGAAAACGCTGATTGAAAGCCCGGACTATCCCGACATCACCTGGGGACTGCGCTTGGCGGAGGCCAATATCAGCCGCAGCGGCAAGATCCTCTCATTTCCGCTTTTCTGCGTCTTTCTGATGCGACGCATCCTGAGAGAACTCGATTTTCCCGCATAACGAAAAACCCGCCGGCCGGTGAGCCCGCGGGTTTCTCAAGCATTTCAAAGCGGCAGTGGGTTACGCCAGACGAATACGTCCGTCCACGGCAATCGCTTCACCATTCTTTTCACTGATCATCAGCGGATTGATGTCAAGTTCTTCAATCGCCGGGAAGTCGGTGACAAGCTGCGAAATCCGCTGAAGGGTTTCTTCGACCTTGGCGATATCGGCGGGTGTTGTGCCGCGGGCGCCTTCAAGTAACTTATAGGCCTTAACGGAGCGCACCAGGTCGTGCGCGTCGATGTCGGTGAGGGGCGCGAGCGAAAAAGACACGTCCTTTAACACCTCAACAAAGACGCCGCCCAAGCCAAACATGATCATGGGCCCGTACTGGGGGTCTTTGGCTTCGCCGCAGACCATCTCGCGGTTACCCTTGACCATCTCCTGGATGATGACGCCTTCAAGCCCTTCGAGAATGCCCTTGGCCTTCAGTTTCGCGATGAGGTCCTGATACTGGGCTTTAAGTTCTTCCACGGACTGGATGTTCACACGCACGCCGCCCACATCGGTCTTGTGCGAAGTGGTTTTGGAGGTCATCTTCATGACAACGGGAAAGCCCACAGCTTGAGCGGCCTTGCAGGCCTCTTCTTCGGTGCGTGCAAACTGTGCGCGGCAGACGCGGATACCGTAGGCGTCGAGCACATCAATACTTTCGCGCGTGGTGAGTTCACTGCGCCCGTCGGCTTTGGCCGCGGCAAAAATGCCTTCGGCGCGAGACTTGTCGACCGTAAAGGTCTTGACGGCCCCGGCAGGGCGCGCAATCCAGCGCCGCTGCTGATCGAGCCGAGCCAATGCGTCCACGGCCTGTTCGGCGTACATGAAGAAGGGCACCGTCACGTCCATGTCGGAAAGTTCCGTAAAGAACCGGTTTTCCGTCATGAAGACGCCCACGATCGGCTTTTCAGGGTGATCAGCGCGGATGCGCATCAGTTCCTTCGCAACGTCAATGTCTTTAAGACCCAGGAACGGCAGATAGATGACGATCACCATATCGACGTTCGGATCTTTGAGAATCGTTTCGGTTGTGCGGCGGTAGTGTTCAAGGGGCGCGGAAGCGATCATGTCGACCGGGTTTTTCACGGAAGCCGCCGCGGGCAGGAACGTTCTGAGTTCTTCTTTTGTGGCGTCCGTGATCGGCGCCATCACCATGCCGTGCTCACAGATGGCGTCCGTGGCCATGATCCCGGGACCGCCGGAATTCGTGATGATCGCCACACGGTTACCCTTGGGGATCGGGCAGTTGGCAAAAACCTTCGCAGTCGCAAAGAGTTTTTCCAGAGAAAATTCACGGATCACGCCGCTCTGACGCAAAAGGGCGTCGGCGGCACGGTCTGACCCCGCAAGGCTTCCCGTGTGAGAGCTCGCGGCGCTTGCGCCCGCGGCGGAGCGCCCGGATTTAAGCGCCAGAATGGGTTTCTTTTTGGAAACGCGTGCGGCGAGGTTGCGGAAATTCGCCGGGTTCTGGATCGATTCCATGTAAAGGAGAATCTGCCGGACGTCGTCCACGTTTTCCCAGTATTCAATCGCGGTCTCGGCGTTCACATCGGCCTGGTTGCCGATGGAGATGAACTGCGAAAAGCCGATGTTGAGATCCTTAAGGATATTGAGAATGCCGCCACCTAAGGCCCCCGACTGCGACACAAAGCCGATGTCGCCGCGCTGTGGGAGGCTTTCTGCGAAACAGCCGTCCATGCGCACGGCCGGGTCGGTATTGACAACACCCAGGCAGTTCGGGCCCACACAGCGCATGCCGTAAGCCTTCACCTTGGCAGCAAGTTCTTTTTCCAGAGCCGCACCCGCTTCATCGGTTTCCTTAAAGCCCGCGCTGATCACCACAAGACCCGTGATGCCTTTTTCATGACACTGATCAATCGTGGAAAGCACAAAGGTGTTTTTCACAACGATGATCGCGAGATCCACGTCACCCGGGATATCAAGAACCGACGGGTAGGCCGTAAGCCCCTCAATGACGCCGCCCTTGGGGTTGACCGGGTAAATCTTTCCGTTAAAGCCGTACTCAATGAGGCGCTTTAAAAGGTCTGAGCCGATCGTGTTGGGCTTGGTGGAAGCGCCCACCACAGCAATCGAGCGCGGCTTCATGATGGAGTCAAGACTGGCCATGATGCGTTGGTCTCCGGTAGAAAATCAATTCGGGTGTGAGTGCGCAGCCTGTGAAACATCGGGGCACGCAGAAGGTGCCGGCAGGCAGGGCAGCTCAAAGGCAAAAATAATCTTTCGAGCATATCACAGCCCGAAGCTCATGGAAATCGTCCTGACAGACGAAAAAAGCCGCCCGAAGGCGGCTTTTGGTAAATGCCGGCAACCCGGTTACGGACGTTTGGCCGAGAGTTTGACGTTTAAGTCTTCCGTGGGCAGCGCCCCCTGAACGATGGTGCCGTCGGCAAAAATGATGGAGGGGGTGGACGTAAACCCGAACTTTTCCCCTAAGGCGAGGTTGCGGTCAAGAACCGAGGCATCGCACTTATCAGCCGCTTTTGCTGGTTCCGTGCCGTCCAGCATATGCGCCTGCCAAGCGGAAGCGGGGTTTTTCGAGCAGACGATGTCGCGGGCCATTTCCTTGGAATTGAGGATCGAATAGATGAAGTTGTAGACGGTGACGTTACCCGCGGCCTGAAGGTTACGCTCAAGCATCGAGCAGTATGTGCAGCGGGCGTCCGTGAACACCACAACCTTGCGCTCGCCGTTACCGTAGGTGACTTTGATCGCGTCGTTTAAGGGCAGGGTCTTCCAGTCCACACGGGAGAGTTCCTTCATGCGCTCGGCGGTGAGGTCGGTTTCCGTCTTCGTATCAAAGATCCGGCCGACAATGAGGTACTTCGCGGACTTATCCACGTAAAAGACGCGGCGGTTCATGAAGACTTCCCAGAGGCCTTCAATCGGAGCGGGCGTCACTTTGTCGACCTTCATGCCGGTCGTGGAGAAAATCCGGGCGGCAATTTCCTTTTCCTGAGCCCCGGTATCGGCGGCATTCACGGCGGCGGTGGTGAGAAGTCCTGCGGCAGCAACAGCGGCCGCGGCGGCAAAAGTACGAATACGCATGAGTGAGCTACTCCGTCAGAGAGGCCGCAAGTTTAGCGGGTTTCAATCAAAAGCCTGAAAACCAATTGCAAACAGATTTAAAGCGCCAGATAACGAAAGCCGCCCGACTTGGGGGCGGCTTTTATCGTGCATCAGATCGTGGGTTTTGAGTGATCGTCTCTGTTTTTCATTTCGACAATCAGGTCCCGCGCCCGCTTTTCCGCAAAGAGCATGTCGGGCACGAGATTTGCGCCCAAGGTCTGCGCAATCCCCGTGCGGTTAAGCTGGCGCAGGGGGTGGCCCGCAGCGCCAGCGATGATGAGCTCGTGCCCCCTGCGATGCAGGGCTCTCAGGTACACCTGGAGAATGTCCATCGCGGAGTTGTCGATATTGAGAAGATCTGTGAAGTCCAGAATCACGACCTTGGCGGCGTTCGCAGCCGTGATGCGCTTGGGATCGGTGACGCCTTCCAGTTTACTTACAGAACCGAAAAAGAGGGCGCCCGTCACCTTCCAGGCTTCAACGCTCGCGGGCATGTCAAAGGGCAGCGTTGTCTGTACCACGCGCGTGAGCGTGTTCATGCGGTAGATGAAGAACACACAGGAAATCACAAGCCCCACTTCCACGGCAACCGTGAGGTCAAAGATGACGGTGAGAAGGAACGTTGCCACAAGCGTCACCTTGTAGCTCATGGTCATCGCTCTTAAGCGCGAGAATTCCTTCCAGTTACCCATGTTCCAGGCCACAAACATGAGAATGGCCGCCAGGGCCGCAAGCGGAATGTCGCTTGCCAGGGGCGCCGCCGCGAGAATCACCACCAAAAGCGTAATTGCGTGCACGACGCCCGCCACGGGGCTGGCCGCACCGCTTTTGATGTTGGTGACCGTACGGGCAATGGTGCCGGTTGCGGGAATGCCGCCGAAAAAGGGCACCACAAAGTTGGCAATGCCCTGGCCCATCAGTTCCTGGTTGGGGTCGTGGCGGTCATCGGTCATCGCGTCGGAAACACGGGCGCACAAAAGGCTTTCGATGGCGCCCAAAAGCGCAATCGTGAGCATCGGGCCGATCAGCCCGCGCAAGGCTTCGAGACTGAAGTCAGGAAGCTGCAGATCGGGTAACTTCTGCGGGATTCCCCCAAACTTCGTGCCGATGGTTTCGACGGGCAGATTAAAGACGGAGACCACAACGGTGGAAAGCACCAGCACAATGACGGTTCCCGGCAGGTGCGCGATCCACCGCTTCCACGCGGGGCCTCCCATGGCGTAGCCCTTGGGCCAGAACTTCACCACCAGAAAACTCACCAGTGCCACCGCAAAAGCCCAGGGGTTAAAGGTCGCAATGTGAGAGGCAAGTGCTTCAATCTGACCGAAAAAGCCCGCGGGCATCTTGTCGATCGTAAGGCCCAGAAAGTCCTTGACCTGGCTTAACCCGATCAGAACCGCAATACCGTTGGTAAAGCCGATGACGATGGAGACCGGAATAAAGCGGATGAAACTTCCGAGCTTAAAAAGCCCCATGAGGAAAAGCAGAATTCCTGAACCCACGGTCGCAAGGAGGAGGTTTCCGAGTCCGTACTGCGCAATGATGCCGTAGATGATGACGATAAAGGCGCCGGCGGGACCGCCGATTTGCACGCGGCAGCCGCCGAAAACGGAAATGAGAAACCCTGCAATGATCGCGGTGTAGATGCCCGCTTCTGGCGGCACGCCGCTGGCGATACCGAAAGCCATGGCTAACGGGAGCGCCACCATCCCGACCGTCAAACCGGCGCTGATGTCACGCGTGAGCATGCGCGTGTTGTAGTTTTTGAGCGTATCAAGGCTTACCGGGTGAAAGGGCGCCATCGGCAGGTGACTTAACGCCCCTTTGATCGAAGCAAACAGAGACATGGTGGTCTTCGGGCAACAGTCGTCTCACGACGAGGTTTTTATGTACGAGTGTCCCCGCGAAAGAGAGCGGACTCTTTCGAACAAACAGACTGACGGGGAGAAAGCGTGATTGTAAAGGATTGCAACAGAAATTTCGCCTGTGGTTTCCGTCGCGGCGGACATGAAAAAGGGCGGAGATTATTTCCGCCCTTGGGTTGCTTAAGGCTGTTTCTCAGTGAGGATAACGGCAGCCGAGGATGCGGGGGCCCGCGGCGTTGGTGACATCGGGGAGGTTGCCGGCATCACGGTTGATGTAGGCCCAGGCAAGCCAGGCAAAGGCCATGGCTTCCACATGCATGGGCGAAACACCGAGCGTTTCGGTGCTTCGCACAAGGATATCGTCGCCTGCGGCGTGCCGCAGGGCCTTCATGAGCGCCCCGTTTAAGGCGCCTCCGCCGCAGACATAGATTTCCCGGGTGCGGCCCGCAAACTTTCTGACGGCGTCCACAATCGTGCGGGCCGTGAGTTCGGTAAGCGTTGCCTGGACGTCCGCGGGTTCTTCGCCCGAGAGCTTTCCTTCAAGCCACGCAAGATTAAAGTACTCCCGCCCCGTGCTCTTCGGGGGTTCCTTCGTGAAGTAGGGGTCTGCGAGAAGCTTTTCCAAAAGTTCCGGGCGCACGGTGCCCGTGTCGGCCCAGGCGCCGTTGGCGTCAAAGGCGCGGCTGAGGTTTTTCTGGCACCAGGCGTCAAGCAGAATGTTGCCCGGGCCGCAGTCAAAGCCAGTTACCTTGCCGTAGCTCTTTTTCGGGGGCAGGAACGTGATGTTGGCGATGCCGCCGATATTGACGATGCTTCTTGCGGTGTCGCTTGTGAAGACCTGGCTGTGAAAAGCCGGCACCAGGGGCGCACCCTGGCCGCCCGCGGCCACATCGCGGCTTCTGAAGTCGGCGATCACGTCAACGCCCGCAAGTTCCGCGATCCACGCGGGGTTATTAAGCTGCAGCGTCCAGCCTTCTTCGGGGCGGTGGCGGATTGTCTGGCCGTGAACGCCCGCCGCCGCCACTTCCATGCGCGGAATGTCGGCTTCGTTCAAAAGTTCATGAATGGCCTGCGCGTAGAGTTTCGCAAGCGTCACGGACATGCGGCCCGCGCGGTCAATTTCGTTGTCGCCCGGAGAGCACAGGCTTAAGAGCTCGGCGCGGACTTCCTTCGGGAAGGCCTGGTAGTGGTGTCCGAGAAAAACGGGCGACGTACCCGCAAAATCAACGGCGACGGCATCAACGCCGTCAAGACTCGTGCCGGACATCAGTCCGAGGGTAATGTTTTTTTTCATAATGAAAGCGGTTTCGGGCGGACAAATCAGAGAGGGCGCCATCGGGCACCCCGACCGGCCTCATTTTAGTGCCCTGCCGCTTTTTCGTCTGAGGACTTCTGAGCAGATGCTTTGGCGGAAGCCGCCTGCACGCCTTCGAGCATGGCGAGTTTTTTCTGCAATGGGATCGAACGCACTTCCATCTGTGCGATCTGATAGGGGGTTAACACCGGCTGGTCGGGGAGGTTCGCGGTCATGGGGTTGATCTGCACGCCGTCCACCTTGAGTTCGTAGTGAAGGTGCGGGCCTGTGGCAAGCCCCGTCTGTCCTACTTTGCCGATGATTTCACCGTACTTCACGGTGTCGCCCTTTCGTAAGCCCTTTGTGATGGAGGAAAGGTGTGCGTACACGGTCTGGTATTCCGGTCCGTGCTGCAGACGGATGTAGTTGCCGTAACCGGTGCCCGCACCCGCGAACACCACCACGCCGTCGGCGGCGGCTCTCACGGTTGCACCCCAGGGTGCACGAAAGTCCGTTCCCTGGTGCGGGCGCACGATGCCTGTGATCGGATGGCGCCGCAACGGCGCAAATTCCGAGCTCACGCTCTTGACGTCAAGCGGTACGCGCATAAAGACGCGCTTGGCGATATGGCCCCGGGCGTCATAGTAGTGTCCGCCCTTACCGTCGTTACCAAACCAGAAAAGTTCAGTGGTTTTGCCTTTGTGATCAAGCGCCATCGCAAGGAGCTTGCCGTAGCGCACGAAATTGCCTTGTGCGTACTTCGTTTCGTAGATGAGGCGCCAGGTGTCGCCGGGCACGAGTTCCGAGACAATGTCGCGGTCAAAGTCAAACGCATCGTGCATCTGACTGACAATATTTTTGGGAATGCCGGCGCGGGTGAGGCTCGCCTGGGGATTATCCTCTACGCGGCCGCTTGCGAGGTTTTGCTGCACTTCGTAGCGGAAAGGCTTGATTTCGGCCGTGAGTTTGCCGGCCGGATTGCGCGCAATATTTAAAACGCGGCCCGCTGTCTCATCGCTCCCGTCGGTGTAAAGGTCAAGCGTTTCAAGCCGGCCGTCGGCGCGGATGGAGGCCATCACGAAGTTGCCTTCAGCCGGGCTCACCAGGCCCCGGGCATCGGGATTGGTTTCAATAAAGCGGAAGGCCTCAGTATCGCGGATACCGAGGCGGGCCATGAGTGAGGTAAGCGTATCGGCGTGCTGCGTAAAGCCGCTTCGCACAACGGGTTCATCGGCAATGGTGATTGAGGCAACCTGATGCCTCAGGTCGGGCATGCGGATCGGGATATAGGCCGTTCTCTGATAGCTTTCCAGGGGCGCTGAGTCCTGCGGCACCGTTTTCCAGAGCGCCCAGGCGCCGGCCGCAGGAAGAAGCACAACGACCGCACCGGCCGCAAGGCGCGAGCGCAGCATGCGCCGCGTCTGCGGCGTGTTGCGTGCATAGTCCGACGCCGTTTTTAAAACGGCGCGGCCCAGGCTGCGCAGGGCGGAACCCATGAGTCTCGGAGAGGTCATTGCAATGAGAAACAGTGGAAAAACCGTGTCGGGCTCCATTATAGATGGGCAGTATCTGCGGGCCCTGCGGCGTTACAATCTCTCATTTACGGTTTACATGCCGCTTCCTTTACATTCGCAGACGGTGCATCATGGCTGAAAACAAGCGTCCGGACACGGGTTCGGAAACCACGGAAACGAAAAAATACGAAGTAACGCCCGACATTGTTGAGGCGATGAATACCATCCGCCGCGGAACGGATACGCTTTTAATCGAAAGCGAACTCGAGCAGAAACTCGCCCGCAGCAAAGTGACCGGTGAGCCGCTGCGCTGTAAGCTGGGTCTTGACCCCACGGCCCCCGACATTCACGTGGGGCACACGGTGGTTTTAAATAAACTGCGGCAGCTGCAGGACCTCGGGCACACCGTGATCTTTCTGATCGGTGACTTTACGGCCGCCATCGGCGACCCCTCGGGCCGCAACGTGACGCGTCCGCCGCTTTCTCCCGAGCAGATCAAGATTAATGCGGAGACGTACCTTAATCAGGCAGGGCTTGTGCTGGATCTCACGAAGACCGAAGTGCGCTACAACAGCGAGTGGAATAACGCTTTGGGCGCAACGGGGCTCATCCGCCTCGCGTCGCGCTATACGCTTGCGCGTCTTCTGGAGCGCGATGATTTCGCAAAGCGCTTTGCCGCGGAACTCCCCATTGCCATGCATGAGCTCATCTATCCCCTCATGCAGGGTTATGACTCGGTGGCGTTAAAAAGCGACATTGAATTGGGCGGGTCGGATCAGCGCTTTAACCTTCTTGTCGGCCGTGAACTGCAGCGCCAGTACGATCAGGAACCGCAGTGCATTCTGACGATGCCGCTTCTAGTGGGCTTGGACGGCGTCGAGAAGATGAGTAAGAGTAAGCACAACTACATCGGCATCACCGATACCCCGAACGATATGTTCGGCAAGGTGATGAGTATTTCGGATACGCTGATGTGGAACTGGTACGACCTCTTAAGCCTCAGGCCCAACGCCGAGATAGCAAAATTGAAGGAAGAATGCGCCGCGGGACGTAATCCCCGTGACGCGAAGGTCCTGCTTGCCAAGGAAATCATCGCGCGCTTTCATTCCGCCAAAGAGGCTGACGCCGCGGAAGCCGAATTTAATGCGCGCTTCAGAGGGGGCGCTGCGCCCTCGGACATGCCCGAAGTCACGGTGCAGGCTGAAACCGCGGACGGCATCGGCATTTTGCAGATGATTAAGGAAGCGGGGCTCGCGCCGAGCAACACTGAAGCCGGCCGCAACGTTGCGCAGGGCGGCGTGCATTTGAACGGCGACAAGGTCTCGGACAAGGGCCTGCGGCTGAAGGCCGGTACCTACACGCTTCAGGTCGGTAAGCGTAAGTGGGCCAAGGTCACGGTGGTCGTGAAATGATCTGCATTCTGCAGCGCGTGCGTGAAGCGCAGGTGACGGTCGATGACGCCGTTGTCGGAAAAATAGGCCGGGGCCTCATGGTTCTCGTCTGCGCCGAGCGCGAAGACACCGAAGAAAAAGCGGTGAAACTCGCGCAAAAGCTTTTGCGCTACCGCGTTTTTTCGGACGATGCGGGGAAGATGAATAAGTCCGTGAAGAACATCGCAGGCGACGTGCTTGTCATCTCGCAGTTCACACTTGCCGCCGACACCAATTCCGGCAACCGCCCGAGCTTTACGCCGGCAGCCGCGCCTGATGTCGGACGTCACCTCTACGAAGTATTTTTGAAGGAAGTGCAAGCCTCGGGCTTAAAGACCGAACACGGGATTTTCGGTGCGCACATGATGGTGTCGCTTACCAACGACGGCCCCGTCACCTTTACGCTCAGAAATTAAAAAGGCCTCCGGCCCGAGCTGAAACAATCGGGTCGGGAAGCCTTATTCAGCGGGAGAAAGCTTTAAAAGCAGCCTTCTCCCGTTTTTACTGCCTGCGTCAGTCCTCTTCGTCCTTACGCTGATAGTGCGACGCAAGTTCCTGCGCCTTCTGCGCGGGCACCGTGTGGTAGTCCGCGAGATCCATCGTAAAGGCTCCGGCGCCCTGCGTGAGGGCATGAAGCCTTGCGGCGTAGCCGGTGAGTTCGGAAAGCGGGACCAGAGCCTTGATTTCCATTACGCCGGGCGCGAGGTTGTCGGTGCCCTGCACCTGACCGCGGCGGGCGGCAATGTCGCCCGTGATCGCACCCATGGTGCTTTCCGGAGCCGATACCGCAATCTCAACAATGGGTTCGAGAATCTGCGGCTGGGCTTTGGCAAGCGCATCGAGCATGGCTTTGCGGCCGGCGGCCACAAAGGCCACTTCCTTACTGTCCACGGGATGGGACTTGCCGTCATAGACCGTCACACGGATATCGGTGATGGGGTAACCGGCCATATAGCCCGTGGCAAGCACTTCCCTCACGCCTTTTTCCACGGCCGGAATGAGGTTAAAGGGAATGACGCCGCCCTTAACCCTATCCACAAACTCAAAGCCGGCGCCGCGCGGCAGGGGTTCCACCTTAAGAAACACTTCCCCGAACTGGCCGGCACCGCCCGTCTGCTTCTTGTGGCGGGCGTGGCCTTCGGCGGCTGCCCCGATCGTTTCACGGTAGGGAACAGAAGGCGCGTTTGTCGTCACTTCAAGCTTGAACTGATCCTTCATGCGCTCAAGCACCGTGCGCACGTGCATTTCGGTAAGTCCCCGCAGCACCGTTTCGTTTAATTGCGCGTCATGATCCACCGCAAGCGTGGGGTCTTCGGCAAGCATCTTCTGCAGAACTTCGCCCATGCGGCTTTCGTCCCCGCGGCGTGCGGGTTCAATCGCAAGGCCGAACATCGGACGGGGATAGGGCGGGCGCGGCAGCACAATGCCGGCGTCGGCCGGGTCTGAATGCAGCACACAGCCGTAGTAGAGGTCGTCCACCTTACTTAAGGCGCCGATGTCGCCCGCGTGCAGTTCATCGGTGTCCGCTGTGTTTTTGCCCTGCAGTAAGAGGGGATGCACAACCTTAAAGGGTTTCTTGGCGTCTCCGGCGTAGAGCTCGGTCCCTGCCTTAATGCGGCCGCGGTGCACGCGGAAAACGCCGATCTTGCCGACAAACGGGTCGCTCACCACCTTAAAGACACGGGCAATCACGGGCTGGTCCGGATCGGGGGCAATATGCACGGGGTTACCCTGTGCGTCCACAAAGGGCGCGGCATTGGCTTCCACAGGTGCGGGCATATGGCGGATGATGACCTTGATGAGGTCGCGGATACCGATCAGGTTTTTGGCGCTTGTGAAGCACACCGGGATGATGTGGCCTTCGCGGAGGGCCTTGGTGATCGGAGCGTGCAGCGTACTCGGATCGGCGTCGCCTTCTTCGAGGTACTTTTCCATCGTGGCGTCGTCGACTTCCACCACGCGCTCAATAAAGGCGCGGTGCACGTCCGAGACCGTCATGATGTCGCTTTCGCCTGTGTCGCGGTCAAAGCAGTCGATGACGCGGGTCATGCCCTTGGCGGGAAGGTTAATGGGAAGCACGCCGTCACCGAACGCTTCTTTGAGTTCGGTAAGAAGCTTCGGCAGATCCACGCCCTCGGCATCAATCTTATTGATCACAATCATGCGGCAGTGGCCGCCGCGGCCCGCCCACTTCATCATGCGGCGGGTCATGAGTTCAATGCCCTTGGCGGCATCAATCACCACGACGACGTTTTTAACGGCATCAAGCGCTGACAAAGCCTGACCCACATAGTCCGGGTATCCCGGGGTGTCGATCACGTGCACGCGCACGGGCGTCAGGTCAGGCATCGCGGTGTCAAGATGCACCACGGCTGTTCTCAGAGAATGACCGACCGCTTTTTCCTGCGGGTCGTTGTCACAGACCGTTGTCCCTTTTTCGATGCTGCCGCACTCGGCGATCGCGCCCGTGCGCATGAGCATGGCTTCAATCAGACTCGTTTTGCCGGCCCCGCCGTGGCCGACCAGCGCTACGGTACGAAGGTTCTCAGTGGAGTAATTGGACATAGGTCTTTCTCCTTATCTGTCGATTGGTTCCTCCATTGTGCGCTGTGTCGACTCAAAAAGAAAGGAAAACGGCAAAGTTTTTTCGCACCGGTAAAGAATTTCGGAATATCAGGCCTTCGGACAGCAAAAAAGCCCGACCTTGCGGACGGGCTTTCAGCGGAAATTGCTCCTTAGGTCAGAGCAATTCAGACCGATTAGATCTTACCGACGAGATCGGCACCGGGTTTCAGCGTCTTGGCACCCGGGGTCCAGCGGGCCGGGCAGACCTCACCCGGATGCGCGGCAACGTACTGAGCGGCTTCGAGCTTACGCAGAAGTTCCTTGGCATCGCGGCCGATGTTGCCGTTATGAAGTTCGATCACAACGATCTGGCCTTCGGGGTTGATGAGGAACGTGCCGCGTTCGGCCATACCGTCGGCTTCGATCAGAACACCGAAGTTACGGGAGATGGTGAGCGTCGGGTCACCGATCATCGGGAACTTCACCTTACCCACGGCCGGGCTCGAAGAATGCCAGGCCATGTGCGTGAAGTGGCTGTCGGTGGAAACCGCGTAGATTTCGCAGCCGAGCTTTTTGAAGGTGTCGTAGTTGTCAGCGAGGTCTTCGAGTTCGGTCGGGCAGATGAAGGTGAAGTCGGCCGGGTAGAAGAACACCACGGACCACTTGCCTTTGAGTTCCTTGTCGGTGACCTGAACGAAGTCGTTGTTGAGGTAGGCCTGTGCCTTAAAAGGCAGCACGGTCGTACGAAGAAGAGACATTGTTAACTCCAGTATTTAATCATTGGTGTGAAGGACAAAACAAAGGAAAGTGACGCCCGAAGGCGATCGCTTTTTCCTTCACGGACGGCCGTGACGATAGCATGAGGCTTAGCCCTCAAACCTTACGTTTTTTTCTGCGCAAGCTGAGCAAATGTTTCAAAACGCGATTTCGCTTTAAATTCAGTGCGCAAAAAAATCTGCCGATTCGCGGAGCTTAAAACAGCCAATAGCCAAAAGCAAAAATCGAATTCCGCCACCTCCGGAAGTTGTCTTATGAAGGCGAGGCCTGTGAAGCCGCTTAAAGTAAACAATCCCCCGTCTGAAGACGGGGGCTTTATTGTAACCGCATCACACGGCCCAACATAAGGCTGGTTTACATCAGCCCCTGTGCTGACAGCTGTC
>OJPO01000860.1_pt1 | contig 14058 bp, 8 predicted proteins | sample 1598541 | NCBI WGS metagenome assembly OJPO01 (sample SAMN03922453, study PRJEB24848) | human gut metagenome | isolation source: stool sample | host: Homo sapiens | place: Germany | collected 2009-11
CGGCGTGACCGTCGCCATGGTCAACCGCCATGTGACCGCCAACCCGCTGGCCGACATCGCCGGCAAGACCCGCGGCGTGCCCGGCGACTGCGACATGCTGAACGTCGCCCGTGCCATGGGCATCAGCCTGGGCTGATTTTCCCTGTAAATCACAACCGCTCCCCTGCCATTTTCCGGCAAGGGAGCGGTTGTTTTTATTCCGGTTATTCCAGATAAAAATCCCGCAGCGCCTTCAGTCTTGCGGCGTCAAGGCCGAATTCATCGGCAAAGTACGCCTCATAGCTCGGGTAGCGCCGCAAAATTTCGTCGATGGCTCCTGCGCCCATCGGCTCGCTGACGCCCTCGACGGGCAGCAACAGATCGCGCTCGGCGGCGGGCTTATCCGCCAGGAAGCGCTCAATGATTTCGCGGCGGTAGACATTGGTCAGCATATAATCGGCCAGCGCGTCCGCGCGGGAGACGCCCAGCGCCAGCAGGATCAGCATGGCCCCGATACCTGTGCGGTCCTTGCCGCAGGAGCAGTGGAACAGCACCGGCACGCGGCGGCCCTCCAACAGGGCAAACAGCGCGTGGTAGGCCGGATTGCGGAACGGCATCTCCCGGTACAGAGCGCTGAACCACTCAAAATCGTGCACCGGGCGGCCCACACTGCGCTCAAATGCTTTCTTTTCCTGCCGCAGGCGCTCGATACCCTGACCGGAAAAGTCCATTTCGGTGCCGTCGGCGTTGCGCATACCGCAGACGCGCTGGTAGTGCGCCCCCTGGACCGCCGGATCGGGGTGCGCAGCGCTCTCCCCTGCACTGCGCAGGTCCAATATTTCCCGCAGGCCCAGCGACGCCAGCCGTGCGTGGTCGGCCTCGCTTTTCAGCAGATCAAGGTTGCCGCCGCGGTAGAGCAGACCGTATTTTACCTGCCGCCCATCCGCCGCGCGGTAGCCGCCCAGCTCACGAAAGTTATTTGCGCCCTCAAATTTTATCTCAGCACCCGGGGAAAACACGACCTGCATGAAACGTCTCCTTTTGTGTTTTTTGTCATTATACCATGGTTCCAAACAGACGGCAAGGCCGCCCCCATCGCACGGGAGCGGCCTTGTACCGTTTTCTTATTTATTCCTCGACGTACTCCTTCTTGAGCAGGCTCAGGATCACAGCGCCGACGACGCTGCCGACGATCAGGGCAACTACGTAGAGCAGTGCGTGGTCAACCACCGGGAATACGAAGATACCGCCGTGGGGTGCGCGCAGGGCGCAGCCGAACACCATGGAGAGCGAACCGGCCAGCGCGGAGCCGATGATGCAGCTGGGCAGGACGCGCAGCGGGTCAGCGGCAGCATACGGGATCGCGCCCTCGGTGACAAAGCAGAGGCCCATAACGTAGTTCACGATGCCGTTGCGGCGCTCGTCGGGGCTCCACTTTTTGGGGCAAAAGGTCGTAGACAGGGCAATCGCAATCGGGGGCACCATGCCGCCGACCATGACCGCGGCCATAACCCCGTAGTTGCCGGAGGCCAGCGCCGCCGTGCCAAAGACGTAGGCCGCCTTGTTGAAGGGGCCGCCCATATCAATGCTCATCATGCCGGCAACGATTGCGCCCAGCAGGACCTTGGAGGTGCCGCCCATGGCGTTCAGCCAGTCGGTCATTGCCGTGTTGATGATGCCCATAACCGGGTTGATGCCGCACATGACCGCACCAATAATGAGGATGCCGCCCAGCGGATAAATCAGCATCGGGCGGATGCCGTTGAGGCTGGCAGGCAGCTTCTCGGTGATCTTCTTGAGGAACTGCACGATGTTCGTACCGTTCATGGCCAGCACGCCGCCCGCAAAGCCGACGGCCAGACCCGGACGGTCCGCAATAGACATGGCGATAAAGCCTGCGAGGATCGGCAGCATATAACCGAACGCCGCACTGCCGACGGTCTTGAAGAACGCCGCCACCGGCGTGTTCATGCCAAAGTTGGAAGGGTCAATCGTGTAATCGTCCAGCAGGAAGGCCAGCGCGATCATGATGCCGCCGCCCACGACGAAGGGCAGCATGTGCGATACACCGTTCATCAGGTGCTTGTACAGGCTGTGGCCAAAGCTGTCGCTTGCGCCGCCCGCGGCCTGCCGGGTCTTGGCCCCGGCCTCGGCGTGGTAGATGGGAGTTTCACCGTGGGCAATTTTCTTGATCAGCTCCTCCGGCTTGTGGATGCCATCGTCCACGCGGGCAAACAGCACCGGCTTGCCGTCGAAGCGGGCGGTCTCGACGTTCTTGTCCGCCGCAATGATGATGCCGTCACAGGCGGCGATCTCCTCGGGGGTCAGCACATTCTTGGCTCCGTCGGAGCCGTTCGTCTCGACCTTGGTTGGCAGACCAAGCTTGTCGCCCATCTTGGTCAGGGCCTCAGCGGCCATGTAGGTGTGGGCAATGCCGTTGGGGCAGGCCGTGACGGCCAGCACACGGTAGCCGTTCCGGGGGATCTCCTGTTGGGTGAAGCTCTCCTCGCCAAATTGGGCATCCTCCTGGGCGTCGATGGCGTCGAGAAATTCGGCGGGCGTCTTGGCGGCGCGCAGCTTTTCGACGAAGTCGTCGTTCATCAGCATCTGCATCATACGGGCCAGCATGTCAATGTGCAGGCTGCCATTCTCCGGCGCGGCAATCGCAAACAGCAGGTCGGTTTTGCCGTCGTCATCGGCGTTGTACTGGACCGGGGTGCTCAGCCGCAGCGCCGCCAGGCTGGGGCGGGTCACGCAGGCTGTGCGGGCGTGGGGCACCGTGATGCCGTTGTCCACGTAGGTGGATGCCTCGTCCTCGCGGGCGTAGAGGGCCTTTTTGTAGGCGTCCTTATCGGTGATATTGCCGTGGGTCGCCTGCAGATCAACGAGCTTGTCAAGGATGGCGGCCCGATCCGGGGCAGCGACATCCAGCGCGATGGACTGCGCAGTGAACAGTTCCGTGATACGCATAGGACAGTTCTCCTTCTTCATTTAAGTACTATCTTTGCAGGGGCCTGGCATACCCGGCCCGTTGCTTTACGGTAAATGGGTGCTGTTGGGAAGGCTGAGGGGCGGCTGCCGTTTTTTGCAGGGATCGATGCAGGCATCCTCCGTTACAGCGCCGCGTCACATCGTTGCCAGCAGTGCGTCAATATCCGCCTTCGTCGCCAGACCCAGGCTGAACGCGGTGGCGCTGCCGCAGGCGGTGCCCAGGCGGAGGGCGGCCTCATAATCGCCGCCGCTCTGCTGGTAACCGGCCACAAAACCGGCCACCATGCTGTCGCCCGCGCCGACACTGTTGACGACCTTGCCCCTGGGGCAGCCGATGCGGTAGACCGTGCCGTGCTCATCCAGCAGCAGCGCACCGTCGCCCGCCATGCTGACCAGCACATTGCGCGCGCCCTTGTCCTGCATCATGTGGGCAGCAGCGGCAATTTCCTTATCATTCGTCAGCCTGACGCCCGTGATCTCGCTCAGCTCGTGGTTGTTCGGCTTGATGAGGAACGGCTTGTAGGGCAGCACGTTCACGAGCAAATCGCGCGTGGCATCGACCACGGCGCGGATGCCGCGGCCCTCCAGCCGGGCCAGCAGCCGCTCATAGGTCGTCTGGGCCAGGCTGGCCGGAATGCTGCCCGCCAGCACCAGAATGTCATCTTTTTGCAGGGCGTCGAGCTTTTGCTCCAGCGCCTGCATGGCGGCTTCCGGGATGTCGGGGCCCGCGCCGTTGAGCTCGGTCTCCTGCCCGGCCTTGATCTTGACGTTGATGCGGGTCATACCGTGGTCGAGGTGGACAAAATCAGTTTTCAGGCCCTGCGCAGCTAGGCCGCGCTCCAGCCAGGCGCCGGTCTCGCCCGCCACAAAGCCGAGGACGACGCTCTCGCACCCGAGCTGGGCCAGCACGCCGGACACATTGATGCCCTTGCCGCCCAGCACGCAGTCCTCGCCCCTGGCGCGGTTGACGTCGCCCACCTGCAGCTCACGGTCCAGCCGCACGACATAGTCAATGGCCGGGTTGAATGTCACTGTGTAGATCATTGCTCTGTCTCCTTTACCAGTGTCAGCTGTCTGTATTTTGGGTCAGGGCAGCGGTTCGTCAGGATCGCGCCGCTGTAAATCTCCCCGATAACGGCCGGATAGACCCGGCCGAATTTGCTGTCATCCACCAGATACCAGGTCTCCCGCGCGCGGCGGACGGCAACGGCCTTGACGGCGGCCTCCTCCGGGTCGGGCGTTGTGAATCCGACGTTCAGCGCCACGCCGTTGGCCCCGATGAACGCCTTGGTGAAATTGAACTGCTGCAGCGCCGTGATGGCCGCCGCACCGATGATGGCCTCTGTCCGGGGGCGCAGCAGACCGCCCGGCACGCAGACGTGGCAGCTTTTTTGTGCCAGCAGCCGCGCGTGGGCGATGCCGTTGGTGACGTAGTGGGCCTCCAGCGCGGGGCCGCTCAGCGCCCGGACCATGGCCAGCGTGGTTGTACCGGCGTCGATGTAGATGAAATCCTCCGCCCGGATCAGGTCTGCCGCAGCCTGCGCGATGCTGCGCTTCTGCCCGACGGCAAGCGCCTCCTTGGCGGCCATCGTCGGTTCATCGGCCAAAAACTGGCCGTCCGGCAGGGTCGCACCGCCGTGGACCTTATTCAAACGGCCCTGCCGCGCCAGCTCGGTCAGGTCGCGGCGGATCGTGGATTCACTGGCGTTAAGTGCCTCGCACAGCTCCTGCACGGTGGCGGTGCGTTTTTCCGCCAGCAGGTTCAGGATCAGGGCAAAGCGTTCCTCGGCTAACATAGGGGTTTGCTCCTTTCCCGGTCTTTGCTTGACCGATTTTGGTGTTTTGTGGATGTTTCTGATTGACTGTAGCTTTATTATAGCAGATTATCCGTCAAAATCAATCAGTTTCGGTCATTTTCACTCACCAAAAATGAAGGGTAGTTTTTGTGCAGTATGTACAAAACGAAAAAGGCTTCCCCCTCGGGGGAAGCTGTCACCGAAGGTGACTGATGAGGGGCGAGTTTGCGTAGCAACCCTTTTACGGGCAATCACGGCAAGCTCGCCCCTCATCCGGCCTACGGCCACCTTCCCCCAAGGGGGAAGGCATGATACGTTTCAAATAAATTTTCCCGTCCTGCTCTCCGGGTTCCGCTTCACCTCGGCGGGGGTTCCGCAGGCGACGACACGTCCGCCCTCCTCACCGCCGCCGGGTCCCATGTCGATGAGATAGTCCGCGCTGCGGATGACGTCGAGGTCATGCTCAATGACGATGACCGTCGCGCCGTTTTCGATCAGGGTTCGGAACACGCCCAGCAGCGTGCGCACGTCCAGCGGGTGCAGGCCGATGGTCGGCTCGTCAAAGACAAACACTGTGTCATGCTGGGCCCTGCCCATCTCGCTGGCCAGCTTCAGCCGCTGTGCCTCGCCGCCGGACAGGCTCGGCGTTTCCTCGCCCAGCGTCAGGTAGCCAAGGCCCAGATCCTGCAGCACTTTTAAGCGCTGTGTCACCAATTTCAAGTCTGTACAGACGGTCAGCGCCGTGTTGATGTCCATGTCCATGAGCTGCGGCAGCGTGCAGGTCCCGCCGTGCCTGTTCTCATGCCGCACGGCGTCGGCGTCGCGGCTGTAGCGGGAGCCGCGGCACCCGGTACAGGGAATTTCCACATCGGGCAAAAACTGCACGTCCAGACTGATGACGCCGGTGCCGTCACAGACCGGGCAGCGCAGCTTGCCTGTGTTGTAGGAGAAGTCGCCCGCCTTGTAGCCCAGCCGTTTGGCATCGGGCGTGCGGGCAAAGACCTTGCGCAGCTCATCGTGTACATTGGCGTAGGTCGCCACGGTGGAGCGCACGTTGATGCCAATCGGCGTTGCATCAATGAGCTTTACCTGCGCGATGCCGTCGGCCTCGACGGTCCTTACGTGGGGCGGCAGCGGCTTGCCCGCCGTCTGCGCCGCCAGCGCCGGGACAAGGCTTTCCAGAATCAGCGTCGTCTTGCCGGAGCCGGACACACCCGTGACAACGGTCAGCCGCCCCTTGGGAATGTCCACCTCCAGCGGCTTGACCGTATGGATGGCGTCCGTCGAAAGGTGGATGCGCCCCTCGGCAAACAGCTCCGCCGCCGGGCGGTTCCGGGGCGCAGCACTCCCCTGCCCGCCCAGAAACGGGCCGATTTGGGACGCCGGGTTTCCGGCCAGGTCGGCCACCGTGCCCTCGGCAATGACGTGCCCGCCGCCCGCACCGGCCTCGGGGCCCATCTCGATGAGCCAGTCCGACTCCGCCAACACCTGTGTGTCGTGATCAACGAGCACCACCGAGTTGCCGTCGGCGATCAGGTCGTGCATGACGCCGTTCAGGCCGACGATGTTGGAGGGGTGCAGCCCGATGGACGGCTCGTCCAGCACGTACAAAACGCCCGTGGTGCGGTTGCGCACGGCGCGGGCCAGCTGCATCCGCTGGCGCTCACCGGTGGAAAGCGTTGACGACGCGCGGTCCAGCGTCAGGTAGCCGAGCCCCAGATCCAGCAGCCGACGTGCGGTCTCGCGGAACGAGGCGCAGATGCTCTCGGCCATGGGGCGCATCTCGGGCGGCAGGCTGGCGGGCACGCCGTCCACCCAGCCGCAGAGTGCTGTCAGCGTCATCCTGCACGCCTCATCCAGCCCGATGCCCCGCAGCCGCGGCGCACGGGCGGCCTCTGACAGGCGCGAGCCGCGGCAGTCCGGGCAGGTATCCACGCGCAGGAATTTTTCCACCCGCTTCATGCCCTTCTCGTCCTTGACCTTGGCCAGGGCGTTCTCCACCGTGTAGACCGCATTGTAATAGGTAAAGTCCAGTTCCCCGGCCTCGGGCGTGCTTTTGGCTTTGTAGAAGATATGCTTTTTCTCCGCCGGGCCGTTGAAAACGATGTCTCTTTCCCTGTCGGTCAGTTCACGGAACGGCACATTGGTGCGCACGCCCATGGCGCGGCAGACGTCGGTCATGAGCGACCACATCAGGCTGTTCCACGGCGCGACGGCCCCGTCGTCAATGCTGATGCTCTCGTCAGGCACAAGCGTGGCACGGTCCACGGTGCGGACCAGGCCCGTGCCGTCGCAGGTGCGGCAGGCGCCCTGGCTGTTGAAGGCCAGCTCCTCCGCCGACGGCGCACGCACAAGTGCGCCGCATTCCGGGCAATAAATCGGCTGCTCGGCGGCGACGTTCAGCGTTGGCGGCACGTAATGGCCGTTGGGGCAGCGGTGGCTGGCCAGGCGGGAGAACATGAGCCGCAGACTGTTCAGCAGCTCGGTACCTGTGCCGAAGGTGCTGCGGATGCCCGGCACACCGGGCCGCTGGTGCAGCGCCAGCGCGGCGGGGACGTAAAGCACCTCATCCACCTGTGCCTTGGCGGCCTGGGTCATGCGGCGGCGGGTGTAGGTGGACAGCGCGTCAAGGTAGCGGCGCGAGCCTTCGGCATACAGCACGCCGAGTGCCAGCGACGATTTGCCCGACCCAGACACGCCCGCAATGCCGACGATTTTGTTTAAGGGGACATCGACGTCGATGTTTTTCAGGTTGTGTACCCGCGCACCGCGGATTTTTATTGCGTCAATCATAGTACCTCACACAAACAGCTCGATCACAAACATCAGCACACAGCAAATGACCGGCACAGGGAAAAGCCCTAAATCCCCGCGCAGAACACCTTACGGCAGCCCTATAGCTTTCCTGTACTTCATTATAGCGCAGGCACAGGGCAAAAGAAAGAGCGGGCCGCAAAAATGTTGCCGTGCCGCTGCAATCTTGACGCCCGCTCCCTCGTACTTTACAATGAATACGAAAGGGGTTTTTACCATGTCCCGTGATTCCATCAAGATGGTTGCCATGCTCACCATGCTTATCAACCACATTGCGAACGTCTTTCTGCCCGCCGGGCAGCCGCTGACAAATCTGTGTCTCTGCATCGGCTACTTTACCGCCGTGACGATGTGCTTTTTTCTCGTCGAAGGCTACGGCTGCACCCGCTCCAAACGCCGCTACGCCGGGCGGCTGCTGGGGTTTGCCGTGCTGGCGCAGCTACCGTATCAGCTGGCCTTTCCGGCAAACGGCATCGCCGGGTTTGTGCAGTTCAACATGCTGTTCACGCTGCTGCTCTGCTTTCTGGTGCTGCTGGTGCAGGAGAAGATTCAAGACCGCGTGCTGCGCAGCGTCTGCATCGTGCTGCTGATCTGCGCATCGCTGTTCTGTGACTGGGCGCTGCTGGCCCCGGTGTTCACGCTGCTGTTTGCCTGGGCCGGGGGGAACCGAACGCGGCAGAAAGCCGCGTTCGGCGCGGCGGCGCTGCTCTACGGCGGCATGGCCGGGCTGGGCAGCGGGCAGGTGTGGGAGGCCGTCGGCTGCGCTGTGCCGATCCTTGTCTCCGCGTTTGTGATCCTGTACCTGTACAACGGCCGGCGCGCCGCCCGCGGGCGCACGTTTTACAAGTGGTTCTTCTATGCCTTCTACCCCGCGCACCTGCTGGTGCTGGGGCTGCTCCGGCTGGCTGTATGATTTTTGCCGCGCCGGGACTTGACGCCCGCACCGCTTGTGTATTATAATGGATAAGTTATAAGAACGAGGTGTTGCGCAGTTGGTAGCGCGCGTGGTTTGGGACCACGAGGCCGCAGGTTCGAGTCCTGTCACCTCGACCATCGGAATGCGCCGCAGATTCATTGAAATCTGCGGCGCTTCTGTTATTCGGTATACCTGTAGGAATGTTCTTCGGTTTTCTCTGCCAAAAGGCGCTGCCGCGGTTCATTTTTCTGTTGTCTTTTCCCCACAAAAAGGCTATAATAATCTCAAATTTTGCATAGCATAGGAGGGGTCGCCTTGGAGCGGATCAAACGGTATCTGCGCAGCGCGGCGGGGTATCAGGCGGTGTGCGCCAAGTGGCTGGTGCTGGCGGCGCTGGTGGGCTGCGTGGTAGGCCCGTTGGGCGGCGCATTCGGGCTGGCGCTCAACTGGGCCAACGCCACCCGCGGCGCGCACCCGTGGCTGCTTTACCTGCTGCCCGTTGCCGGTCTTGTTATCGTATTTTTGTATCACCGCTTTGACCCGGATGGCGGCGGCTCTACGAACCAAATCTTCGTATCCGGGGGGGAGCACAAGCCGCTGACACTGCGCACCGCGCCGCTCATCTTTGTTTCCACCGTCGCCACGCATCTGTTCGGCGGGTCCAGCGGACGCGAGGGCGCGGCTCTGCTGCTGGGCGGCAGCGTATCCGGGCAGCTCGGCAGGGCGCTGCGCTTAGAAAACCGTGACTGCCGCTTAATGACGATGTGCGGCATGGCGGGCGCGTTCTCGGCCATCTTCGGCACGCCGCTGGCCGCAACGATCTTCACGCTGGAGGTCGTCGATGTCGGCTCCATGCAGTACGCGGCACTGCTCCCCTGTCTGGTGTCGGCGCTGCTGGGCGTTTTCATCAGCGGCAAAATGGGGCTGGCGCCCGAGGCGTTCGTCTTACAGGCCGAGGCTGCCCCCACGCCGGACAATCTCGTCCGCGTTATCATCCTGGGTGCGCTGCTGGCCGCGCTGAGCATCTTCTTCTGTGAGCTGCTCCACGTCACGCCGAAGCTGTACCGGAAATTCTTCCCGAACATCTACCTGCGCGTCGCCGCGGGCGGCGTGCTCATTATCGCCTTGACAAAGCTGCTGGGCACCACCGACTACAACGGCGCGGGCGCGACGGTCATCGAGGCCGCCATCGACGGCGAGGCCGTTCCCTACGCCTTCCTTTTAAAGATGCTGTTCACCGCACTGACCCTGGGCGCAGGCTTCAAGGGCGGCGAGATCGTGCCGATCTTCTTCACCGGCGCGACGTTCGGCTGTGTGGCCGCGCCGCTGCTGGGTCTGCCGCCGCAGCTGGGCGCGGCGCTGGGCATGGTTGCGCTGTTCTGCGGCTGCACCAACAGCCCGCTGGCGTCCATCTGCCTTGCCATCGAGGTATTCGGCGGGCAGTGCGTCTCGCTGTTTGCGCTGGCATGCGCGGTTTCCTACATGTTGTCGAGCTATTTCAGCCTTTACCGCGAGCAGCACTTCCTGCATTCCAAGCTGCGTATCGTCGGCGTGCAGCGGGTACACGGCCACTGGTCCGAGACGGACGCCGCACACCTGACCACAAACGACGACGGCGAAAATTAGAAAACCAGAAAATTGGTTGCAGGAACGCTGTTTTCATGCTATAATAAACTGTTACGGAGGAAATGGCGCACTATGAATACACTTACCTTGGAAAAGCACTGCTGGGCCGAGATCGATTTGACGGCCCTGCGTGAAAATTATGAATATATCCGCCGCACCGTAGGCGGGCCGGTCTGCGCCGTCGTCAAGGCGGACGCCTACGGCCACGGCGATAACGTCATCGCCCGCGTTCTGCAGGAAGCCGGTGCTGCGGGCTTCGCGGTCAGTTCCCTTGGCGAGGGGCGGCACCTGCGCCGCGGCGGCATCACAACACCCATCCTGATTCTGGGCTACGCCGACCCCACCTATGCGGCTGTGCTGGCTGCCAACGGCCTGATCACCACCTGCTATTCGACCGAATACGCACAGGCGCTCTCCGCTGCCGCCGTCAAGGCGGGCGTCAAGGTTAAGGTCCACCTGAAGATCGACACCGGCATGGGCCGCATCGGCTTTGCGGTGCGTTCCGGCTTTGCGGAGACCATCCGCGAGCTGGAGGCTCTCTACGCCCTGCCCGGGCTGGACATCTGCGGCGTCTTTCAGCACTTTGCGGTGGCGGACAGCGTCGAGCCCGACGACGAGCGCTACACCGACGAGCAGCACGCGCTGTTCGCGCAGGTCGTGGAGCGGCTGCGTGCGGACGGCTGTCCCGTCGGCACGGTACACTGCGCCAACTCTGCCGCACAGCTGCGCCACCCCGAGTGGCGGCACGACATGACCCGCGCGGGCATCATCCTGTACGGGCTTGACCCCAGCAATGAGGTACACTTCCCCGCCCTGCAGCCCGTCATGTCGCTGAAATCCGTCGTGACCTTTGTCAAGGAGCTGCAGCCCGGCCAGAGCGTCAGCTACGGGCGCACCTTTACCGCCGATAAGCCGATGCGCGTCGCCACAGTCTGTGTGGGCTACGCTGACGGCTACCCGCGGATGCTGTCCGGCGGGCCGGACCGGGGCGTCATGGCCATCCGCGGCCAGCGTGCCCCCGTGGTCGGGCGCGTCTGCATGGACCAGACAATGGTCGATGTGACGGACATTCCCTGCGTGAAGATGGGCGACGAGGTCACAGTCTTTGGCCCGGGCGGCGGCGACACGGCTGACACGATTGCCGCCAAGACACAGACCATCAACTACGAGGTCGTGTGCGGCCTTGCCCGCCGCGTGCCCCGCGTATATAAGGAAAACGGCAAGATCTGCGAGATCTGGAACAATTTGGAGGAAACCTGATGGCCCGCAAGAACATCCGCAACTTTTGCATTATTGCCCACATCGACCACGGCAAGTCCACCCTGTCGGACCGTATGCTGGAGCTGACCGACAGCGTCGACAAGCGCACCATGACCGACCAGGTGCTGGACGACATGGACATCGAGAAGGAGCGCGGCATCACCATCAAGGCCCGCGCCGTCACGATGCGCTACAAGGCCGACGACGGCGAGACCTACGAGTTCAACCTCATCGACACCCCGGGCCATGTGGACTTCCAGTACGAGGTCAGCCGCAGTCTGGCCGCCTGTGAGGGCGCAGTCCTCGTCGTCGACGCCAGCCAGGGCGTTGAGGCGCAGACGCTGGCGAACTGCTATCTGGCGCTGGACCACAATCTGGAGGTCGTGCCGATTTTGAACAAGATCGACCTGCCCAGTGCCGACCCTGACGCCGTGGCGAAGGAGGTCGAGGACGTCATCGGCCTGCCCTGCATGGAGGCACCGCGCGTCTCGGCCAAGCTGGGCATCGGCGTCAAAGAGGTGCTGGAAAGCGTTGCGCGGGATATCCCCGCCCCCACCGGCGACCCCGACGCACCGCTGAAAGCGCTGATCTTCGACTCCATCTACGACAGCTACAAGGGCGTCATCGTCTACGTCCGCATCTTTGAGGGCACGGTCAAGCCCGGCGATACCATCCGCCTGATGAGCACCGGCGCGGAGTTCCAGCTGGTGGAAGTCGGCCACATGGGCGCAACGAGCCTGACCCCCTGTGACAAGCTCGAGGCCGGCGAGGTCGGCTATCTGACAGCCAGCATCAAGACCGTGCGCGACACCCGCGTCGGCGATACCGTCACGCTGGCCGCCAACCCCACACCGGAGCCGATGCCCGGCTTCCGCACGGTCACGCCGATGGTGTTCTGCGGCATTTACCCCGCCGACGGCGCGGACTATCCCGACCTGAAGGACGCGCTGGAGAAATTGCAGCTCAACGACGCGAGCCTGACCTTTGAGCCGGAGACGAGTGCTGCGCTGGGCTTCGGCTTCCGCTGCGGTTTCCTGGGCCTGCTCCACATGGAGATCATCACCGAGCGTCTTGAGCGCGAGTTTGATCTTGACCTTATCACGACGACGCCGGGCGTCCAGTACCGCCTGACGCTGACCGACGGCACGGTGGAGGTCATCGACAACCCCTCCGCCTACCCCGACCCGACCCGCATCGTCAAGCAGGAGGAGCCGTTCGTCAACGCGCACATCTACACGCCGAACGATTACGTCGGCCCGCTGATGGACCTGTGCCAGACGAAGCGCGGCGTGCTGGTCGACATGAAGTATATGGACGAAACGCGCGTTGACCTGCATTACCTGATCCCGCTGGGCGAGATCGTCTACGACTTCTTTGATGCCATCAAGTCCCGCAGCCGCGGCTATGCCAGCTACGACTACGAGTGGGAGGGCTGGCACGAGAGCAAGCTCGTCCGTCTGGACTTTTTGCTCAACGGCGAGGTCGTCGATGCCCTGTCGATGATCGTCTTTGCAGACAACGCCTACGCGAAGGGCCGCCGCATCTGCGAGAAGCTGAAGGAGAACATCCCCCGCGCGCTGTTTGAGATCCCGGTGCAGGCGGCTGTGGGCGGCAAGGTCATTGCCCGCGAGACGGTCAAGGCCATGCGCAAGGACGTGTTGGCCAAGTGCTACGGCGGTGACATCACCCGTAAGAAGAAGCTGCTGGAAAAGCAGAAGGAAGGCAAAAAGAAGATGCGCCAGCTGGGCAGCGTGACCCTGCCGAGCGAGGCGTTTACCGCGGTGCTGAAGCTGGATTCGGATTCTTAACGGGGGTTTGTTCCTTCTTTGCAAAGAAGGAACCGAAGAAATTCCAAACAAAATCACAATATTGGTAGGGGCCGGGCATGCCCGGCCCGCGGCTTTCCGGTAAAATTGCTTTTGCCGTAAGGTTGCGGGCCGCACATGTGCGGCCCCTACCCTGCTTGTAGGGAGGGGTCTTGACCCCTCCGGGCTGTTTGCGGCCATCGTCACGTTCCCGGAGTGGTCAAGACCGCTCCCTACGAACTACCCATAAACGACATCGCAGCAAAAAAGAGGGTATCTGCCATTTCAGCAGATACCCTCTTACATTATGTAATGCTAAATTACATCAGGCTGCGGTACAGCTCCTTGATTTCCTCAACGCTGGTGTCGCGGGGGTTGCCCGGGCAGCAGGCGTCGGCAAAGGCGGACTCGGCCAGGAACTGGACGTCCTCCTCCTTCAGGATGCCCTTCAGGTTGGCGGGGATGCCCACGTCGGCGCTCAGCTTCTTGACGGCGGCAATCGTGGCATCGGCGGCCTCGACGTCGTTCATCTCATCAATGCCGGTCACGCCCATCGCCTTGCCGACGGCACGGTAACGCTCGCCAGCCACGGTCTTGTTGTACTCCAGACCGGTGGGCAGGATGATGGCACAGGCAACGCCGTGGGGGGTGTCATACAGGGCGGACAGGCCGTGGGCCATGCTGTGGACGATGCCCAGGCCGACGTTGGAGAAGCCCATACCGGCAATGTACTGGCCCAGAGCCATGCCCTCGCGGCCCTCCGGGGTGTTCTGCACGGCGCCGCGCAGGTTCTCGGAAATCAGCTTGATGGCCTCGAGATGGAACATATCGGAGATGGTGCAGTGGCCCTTGGTGATGTAGCCCTCGATGG